>Ga0172367_10002515_pt1 | contig 25011 bp, 49 predicted proteins | sample Lak10m_FD_114542 | JGI IMG/M metagenome (GOLD analysis project Ga0172367, IMG submission 114542) | Freshwater microbial communities from Kabuno Bay, South-Kivu, Congo - kab_022012_10m | ecosystem: Environmental > Aquatic > Freshwater > Lake | place: Democratic Republic of the Congo: South-Kivu...
ATTAACATAATTATGCATTTAATATTTTATCAAATTCATTTTTAGTAGGTGGTTGATATGATTTTAACATATCATCAACTATATTTTCCCCTACACGTTTACCTGTTTCATCTTCTCTTTTCTTTAAACGCCTACTTAATTCACTTCTACTAACAGAAAATACAACAGCAATCTTTTCATAGTTTGATGGAAGTCTATTAAGAATTTTGGATCTTCCTTTAACTGTCATATTTGTCATATCTACAATAAAGTCTTGTTCTCTTTTAATTGTATTAGATATTAACGATTCAAGTTTTGTATTTACATGTCCTTGAAATACTGAATCTTTAAAAGTATCTGCATATGACATACCAGTACCTTTTCGTAATTCATCAACAATGTCATCTCTACAAATTACAGTTTCTCCATTTTCGTTTTTTTCTCGCCAAGTTGATTTACCACTTGCAGGAGGACCTATTAAAAATGTAGCAGTCTTGTTTTTAAATGTGTTTAATTCTTTCATGTTATCTTAATAATATTACATATTTTCCAAAATTTTTATCAAAAACTTCTAATAAATGTTCATAATCACCTTCTTTCATTTCACTGATAATTAAGTCTGTTGCTTCTTTGCTCATCTTTAATTGTTTAGCAAATTGTATGGCATAGCCAATTAAAACAAATGCATTACCCATTGGTCCTGTAAGGTCAATAACCATTTCCTTATCGTGATACTTTGATTTTTCTATTATCATTTTAATATTTTGTTGGTGTTAATTGCAAGTTAATTAAATAGTTTGCTGCTTGTCGTTTAGTCATGAAAACATTTTTAGTTGTATCACCCCAATCAAGAAATGTAATAGCGTCTCTAACGAAATATTCGGCCGTGTCATGTGAGAAAGTAATATCATTGATTATTACTTTCTCTATACGATAAAATGGAGTGTAATCCAATTTTTTCGGATCTGCGTAATAACGATATTCGTTTAACGCATATGCTTTTCTACCAATGTAGAATTTTTTAATTAACCAACTTAATGTTTTCATTGTTTATAATTTATAATTTTTATTAGAACAGGACTAAGCGACTTATAAAAATATTTTTGTATATCTTCAATATCAATCCATTTGTAACCTATCATCTCAGGAACATTTTTCCCATATAATTCAAAATAAGAAGTACATTTCATTTTATTTGTATCATAATCACCTTCGTGATAAAACAAAACTAAATCTTTATACTTATTATAATGAAATTTACCAAGAGGTTTAATATCAGAAACAGAATTTAGTTCAATACCCGTTTCTTCTAATACCTCTCTTACTGCTGCATTTGCAAAATTTTCATTTTCTTCAACATGACCCTTTGGAATATCAAATACACCTGATTTTCCGTAAGGTGCACATCCCAAAATTTGATCTTTGCTATTTTTAATAATAACGCCAGCACTTAATTCTTTCATACTAATTCTCCGGGTAAATGAATTGATTTATATTCATTTTCAATTATTTGAGCAGACTCATCTAAATAACAACTTAATTCCCATTTAGAGCCGTTAGGAAACTTTTCGTTAAACTCTTTTTTAACACTTTCTCGCCATTCAAAAATTTCATCGTTTGTTAATTTTTTGTGCCAATAATAAGCAGCTACGAAATTTATAACAGGTCTTATCTTTAATTCATATATATTATAATTCATTTGGCGGAATTTCTTTTTTAATTTTGTTTAACTTAAAGTAATACACAGAATCTGCAGTCATTACTTTTATTTTTTTATTACCTAAATATGTTGCAAATTCCCAACTTTCTATAACAGGAATTGCTTTCACATACTCATCCATTTTTTCTACAAGGAAAGGTGTAGAGTGCTTATTTTTATTAATAACTTCAACAATTCCCTTGTACTGTGCGCGGGTTATTTCTTTAACCTCATAATCATTCAAACTCTCCATTTATGCTAAATTATATTCATACTGTGTATTATTGTTATTTTTATCTGATGTAAAAATAACTAATCGTTTATTATTTATACTGTATTTTATCTTATTTGTTTTTAAAACATTTTGAATTTTCAATAAACTTGCATTTGATTTGATAAGGTTCTTCACTTCTTTTAAAATGTTAGCTGACATTTTTACGGTTTCACTACCAATAGAATTTGCGGTTAATTCAATACGTCCAATACTTTTTCCCATGATATTTTATTTTTTAATTATTGATGTTATTTTCATATACAAATATAATAAAAATTTCTTAAATACAAAAATATTTAGGAGAAAAAAGTGTTAAAATTTAGTTAATTTTTTGTGTTTTTTTCTCCTAATCATTTCCAAATCGGCTTTTTGTATTGCTGCATCAACGGATGTACTAATATTAGCAAATCCTAATGAATATAATTTATCTGATTTAACCGAGTTTATATCGTTTGTGAATACAATGAATTCATCACCTGCATATCTAACAACAATATTACAATTAACTTTAAGTTTATTTGCAACCTTTTTTATCAACTCATCACCTGCAATATGTCCCCCATTATTATTTATTTTATGCAAGTTGTCTATGTCTATAAAATAAACATACAGACATTTAATAGAATTAATGTTCTTTATAAGCCAATTTCTATTAAACGTGTCTGTTAAAATATCATGATATGCAAGATATTCTAATTCTCTGTATTTTTTAATGAAGGAAAGCATATCAAAAATTCTTTATATGTTAAATGTGTCCAAAAATGATCTAATCGTTCATGAAAAAACATGACAGCAATATAACCTGTTTTAGGTCTTACTGAAAGTCTATATCCTTCAGTGTATCCTACTGCATGTTTTTGTATGAATGACTTATTTTTAATGATAGACGATGTACGATGTGGAATTCCAAGTTCCATTAATGATCCTGCTCGCCACTTTTCAAACGTAAATTGTACCGCTGGAATCTCAACAATCATTTGCTCTGTCTCCGAATGATGAATGTTTTCTAGAGAATAAATCTTTAAACAATTCTCTTTTATGAATGTACATAGATTTACAATTGGGACATTGTATGAAAAAATCCCCGTCTCTAAAATCATGAACAACATCAGAATTGGTATAAGTAAATTTACATCCACATCCACAATTTTTTTTAAAGGTCTTTTCAGCCTTTTCTTTTAAAGATAAAATAGTAATAGCCATATTTTAAATGTTTTCGTTTTGATTTCTGTAACAAACTTTTGCGTATGCTCGATTATGATCTCGACAAACGTCTAAACACATTTTTGAACAAATTGGGTCTTTAAAACAATCATGTTCTTCATGCCACCTGATTCGTTCAGTTCTCATGTTAGGACCAACTTTACCAATCGGATTTCCTTTTTCTCTCATATAAATGACGCACGGAAAATGAAAATTGCCTGCTATAACCGAGTCATCCATGACAATTGCACATTTTGAAGCATCACCCGGTAACATACCTCTTACATTTATACCATCGGCAAAGTGTGCAACACGGTACTTTAAAATTGGATGTGCATCCAAAATATGTGTTTCAATTTCGTTTAAACGAGGTAATGGTTTATTGTACTGTGCCGCGCTAATAATTCTTACATCCGCTACGCCGAGTCCATGCGCAAAACGCACAGTTTCTATAGTGCGATCTATGTTTTCAGGTGTCAGAACAACACCAACTGTTACATAAGTAAGTTTTGAAATTGCTTCAATGTTTTTAACAACAATATCCCATGAACCTTTAACGCCTCCTGACATTTTATCACCATCTTCTGCACAACATGCATCCAAAGATATTGAAAAATCATTTACGCCTGCATCAATAAGTTCTTTATAAAGTTCAAATTCATTTGAACCGTTTGTTGAAATGGCAATACGTGTAATACCTTTTTCTTTTGAATACTTCACAATATCTACAATATTTTTATGTAGAGTTGGTTCGCCACCACTAAAGCGAATATTTTCAAGTGGTCCCCACTGACACCATGAGTCTATATTTTGTTTAATTTCATCTAACGAAAGTTGCTTAAAACGACGGTTTCCGTAAATTGCATCGTCAAGTCCTCTACAATAAGGACATTTGAAGTTACAGTATTCAGTTATAATCATTTCACATCGTTTCATTTGAGACGTTGCCGACAAATTTTCTACTCTTTCATTGGATAATGTATAAAATCCTATTTCTTTTAAATCTTTCATTTTATTTTTTGTTTTGTAATGTTAAATCATATCTTGGTGATTTATCATCATTTTGAAGATATTGTGTACATGCAATATGTGAACATAATTTTTGTATTGCTCTTTCAATAGGTAAATCAGCATCATGTTCCCATGTTTTATAAAATGCTGAATAAAATATTTCTGAAATATAGTGCATAGGATCACCGCTTTGGTTATATTCAATTTTGTTAAAAATTGAAAGTAATTTATTGAAAAGTCCTCTAAGATAATCATTATAATTATTATCTTCATCAGGATCCCATCCATAAATTTCTTTAAACAATGGTTTTAATCTGTACACCCAATAATTTTTACGTTCTTTTATATTATCAGGGTACTCATCTTGTAAATGTCCTTTGCAAATTAAAATAATTTTTTTTTCAGCTTCACTTAATTGTATCATATTTTTAGTATTTTAAAAAACAAATTCATATTTACCTTTTTCAATTTTAACCAAATGACGACTATCCCAAACATTCGGTGAACACAAGCAATTATATGTACGAGATTTGTATCCGCCGTTTATTTTATATCCAACAAAACCAGCGCCTGAGTGTACTTGATTACTGAACATTCCAGTATGTTGTCCGCGGTATTTGTAACGAGCTTCATTTATTGTTGATGAATTAACTCGCCAATTAGGCTTAACAACATCAAGAATAAAATCATGAACTTCAGTATATGTGAATTGAGTTTTTCCTTTCAAAACTTCTGTTTGTATTAAATCTAATACTGCTTTTTTAACTGACCCGTAAGATTTTTTTGTTTTCATATTTTTAGAATAAAATGATGTATAAACTGTAAGTAGGTAAAATAGTACAAGATAAAATAATCAATGCATCATATTTAGTTGGATTCAGCATTAAACGCAGTTTCGATTCTTTTAAGGACTAGTAATAATTTCTTTTTCATTCTAATATGTTTTAAATTGATATACAAATATAATATTATTTTTTGAATTGACAAAATTTTTAAAGAAAATTTTAGTTAAAAAAGTTTAAAAATCACCGTAACCTTTTTCATCTAATTTTTTAAGCCAATCTATGTAACTCTGTTTTTCTTTTTTCAATCGTTCCAATGCTTTTTCATATTCTTTAATTTTAGTAATAGACTCGCCTATTGAAATGGCTGACACACAATGTGCATATTCTTTATATGAACGATAAAAGCATTGTTCTTTTTTTGATTCTGATTTATGCCAATACTCTTGGTCAGGATTATTTAGCATTTTTTTAAAAACGATATTGCCGCCATGTACATGTGCAACTAGTTTGCAGTTAGGATGATCAGAACAACTTAAACATTCTAATTCAATATGATTTAAATCATAATCAATTGAAGTTATTACATATTTAATTGCACCTACAAAAGTACCATGTTTGTATAAATTATCACCTACCTTTAAATTTTTAATTTTCATTATTGGATTTGACATATTATATTATTTTTAAAAGTCCATAGAAAATATTATGTCTCCTGTTTTAAAATCATATACGTCTAAACCATCCGCAAATTTTAAATATCCACCAATTATCATATCAACCTCAAGATTTTTTAATTTTAAAATAAAATCGTTAATAGGCAACTTTGATAATTCAGTAAGTTCGTTAATAAGATTCATAATGTACTTTAATTATTGAATACAAATATACAAAAAAAATCTTAATTACAAAAATATAATTAAGATTTTTTTCACAAAAATGAGTTAAATAGTGTTAATCTTATCTTGTAAAGTATTTGAATTTTTTAAAGGTCTTTTTCATTTCTTTAATGGTTTGTTCTATTAAACACAGTTTCGATTCTTTTAAGGGCTAATAATTTCTTTTTCATTCTAATATGTTTTAAATTGATATTTAAATATCATATTATTTTTTGAATTGATAAAATTTTTAAAGAAAATTTTAGTTAAAAAGTTTAAAATAATGGGAGCCGCACGGCATTCTCGACATACTAACTGACCAACCAAGCTATTCGTTGGATATGCGGCATATTCTTTAATCATCGTTTCTATATGAATATTCATCAAAATTTAGAAACATTTTTTTAGTTTTTTGCTTTTTGACTATAACACCAGGACATCTTCCAAGTTCCCACCCTCTACAGATAGGAATACCATTACCAGTGAACGGCGAAAAACATTCTAAATTTTTATTACATCTATGATCTCTTACCTGATACAATAATGATTTATTACTGTGACTAGGTTTAAATTTAATTGTGCTCACAAAAACAGTTTTTAATTATTAAATACAAATATACAAAAATGAGTTAAATAGTGTTAATCTTATCTTGTAAAGTATTTGAATTTTTTAAAGGTCTTTTTCATTTCTTTAATGGTTTGTTCTATTAAACTAATATTTTGCGCATCTATAATAGAGCCTCCCTCTTTACGTTGTAGATTCCTAGCCTGTTCAATTGTGTCGCATTCAAATGCTTCGCCGCTAAAGTTTATAAATATAAATTTCATATTTTGATTATTTTTTGTGTTAAAATTATTAATAGGCAACTTTGATAATTCAGTAAGTTCGTTAATAAGATTCATAATGTACTTTAATTATTGAATACAAATATACAAAAAAAATCTTAACTACAAAAATATAGTTAAGATTTTTTCATTTATTTTTAGTTAAACTTTATTAAAATCATTTCACATCAATCATTAGATACATACGTGTTCTAATTTCAATATTATTAGGAGTGTCATACATTTCGCCTAAAATAATAACATCATTTTTTGCATGTAATGGTGTATTAACATATCCACCTAAATTTCTTTTAAATTTATTAGCATCAACATCATCAGTAAACATAATATTTATTACACAATCCAAAGTTCCATATTTAATTACACAAGAATCATCGCGGTTTCCTCGTGTTACATCAACTTCCCACGATTCGTTTAAATTTGCAGTAATACCTACTAAAGACTCTTCTGATTTAACATATTTTAAAACTTCGTCTTTAATAATTTTTTGTGCATCTTTTTTGACAAATTTTACCCATTCTTTATTAATTTCATCTATCACTTGTTTTTCATTTTCAAATTGTATTTTCTCAATTTGTTTTTTAAATGCAAATAGTACTTTGCCCCAAATCCCTTTTGTTCCATTTATACCAACGAACATATATGCTTTTTCATTTAAGAATTCTTCATAAGTTTGTAAATTTTTCATTTTTATAATAGTGGTTTTATTTGTTTATCATACAATTCTTTTAATTCAACAATAGGATCATAGTAAAATTCAGTTGCAACTGCGCCATAATAAGACTTGATTAGGCTTATATTAACAAAAGGACTATTAGTTCCGGTTCCAGGTCGTAACATAATATATCCTGTTCCTGGTCCTGATGTTCTTTTTCTTAAACCAACCAACAATTTTGTCATTTTACCAATTGGTTTATTAAATATTAATTCAATGTAATTATATGAAATTGCACCACTTGAATTTTTAATATTTGCAGGTGTCTCAAATGTTTGAGTCCAAGAACCATGACCTTCTACGGATTCTATAGAATCCGTAACATTTTTTGGCAATCCTTTTAATGCTAATTGTAATATTTCACTATCAATTTTGCTTAAATTTCTAGTACCTTTATCAGAAATTATTTCATACGATTCATTTAAGAATTCTTCAAATGTTTGTAAATTTTTCATCTTATTTTATTTGTGTTATTTTTTCTATTTCTAATGTTGCTTGTGTATTACCGTTTGGTTTACATGTCAATTGAACAAATTTATGATCTTCTCCTTTTTTGATTTTAAATAAAAATTTTATAGCACCATTAGAATTTAAATCAATTATTTCTATTTCTGAATCTTTTGACTTAAGACCATCATAAAGAAGCGTTATAGTTTGTCCTGCGCTAAATTTATCAATTTTAGCACTACCTTTACTTGAACCTACACATTTAAAGAATGTTGGGTTGACCTGTGTTAATGACATACCAAAACCACATGCTTTAATTATGTTTTCGTCCATTTTACTTGGATCCTTTAACAAGAAATATGCCAATTTGATTGATGCATATTTTTTCAATATAGTCTCATCTTTAGATGGAAAATTTGAATCTTGTTGTAATTTTATAGTTGTTTCTGATTTTTTAACTAAATTTGAAATTGTTTTACGCATATCTTCTATGCGTTTTATTAGTTCATTTTTATCAGTATCATATAACGCAATTTCTTCTTTTGTTAGGTTATATTCTGATTGCTCATCAGTTAATGATTTTAAAAATTCTTTTGCTTTTCCTGCTTGTGCTTTTTCTTGTTTTAATGAAATAGACACAACTGAACCTTCAATAGGATTTTCATTACTTTCAAAACCAAAAGAATCGGAAAACAATAAATTAAGTTGTCCTATCGCATCAGGTACATTTAAATTAATTGACTTATAATATGATTGAATATCAGAAAGTTTATTGTCATCTATTGCATAAATATCACCAGGATTCCATTTATCCGCAGGTAATTTTGTAATTTTATTACCTAATGAACGAATGTCATCAAAAATACCCGTTCTTGTTAACATTTTTCCTGCACCTATATTGTTTTTTATCGCTTGTGCAGATGACCAAAAATCAACTAAAGTATCAAGGTTCTTTTTAGATAATTTAAAATTTGCAAGCCATTCGGAAATTTCTTTTGCTGTTTTACTATCAACACCTTTTGATGTAACCGAACGCAATTTATTTATTACATTTGCTAAATTATGCAATGATGGTATTTCATTTATGTTAGATTCATAAAAGTAAATAACCATACCTTCTTTTACGCCTGTTGTTGTTTTTTCATTTATCTGTACAACCGTTTTAACATCACCTGTTGAAACAAAATAAGTTTCATCACTTCCATCTGATTTAAACAAGACTGTCTTATTTGATTTAAGTAATTCCATTGCTTTTGTTGCATCTATTTTAGTAATAGATTGTCCGCTAAGATAAATTATTTCAGAGTTGCCAAATGAAGTGTCTGTTGAATATGACATAGATATATCACCTAAAGACGATATGTTTTTTGAACGTAAACCTGTATCATTAAATTTATAAGAGACTTCTGTGTGTTTCCACATATTACCTTCTAAAATAGGTTCTTCTCCCTCAAGAAGTTTTAAAAATTCTGTGTATTTAAGCATTTTGTTTTATATTATTTTAATGAATGATGAATTTGGAACAACTGCTGATATTGAACCTCCGTCTTCCCCGTCATTTATATAATAATATCCACTTTTTGCATTATCTTTTTTGATACCACGTAAAATAAGTGAATTCGCGGTCATGTCTGAGTGAGGATTTCTTGGTGAATTTGTCATATTACCAATTATTTTAACAGCAAACACTATAGGTTTTGAGTCAAATGGTATAACTGTTCCATCTGAATATTTTGCACGTTCTGTTCTATCGGTTGCATAATAATCATCTTCAGGTAGATCTCTCCCACAATTAAATCCAGTGCTACAGTAATAACCTAACTCAATTGTTTTCTTTTTTAATGTATTTTTACCAGCAAGTAATGTTTTAGAATATTCTCTTTTCCCATCCCATTCTCCATGTGATGGAATTCCAATCCTTGATTGTAATGCTTGTGTTGCAGCAAGTTTTGTTCCTATATGAATTCCTTTTTTACCGTTTAGTTTTTTATCAGTTGAACCATGATAATATACAGTATTATCTAAATATGATTCATTTAAAAATTCTTCATATGTTTGTAAGTTTTTCATGTGAAATTGAATATGATTTAATAATTTTCGTCTATATCATCTATTACACCTTCTATAAATCCAGCAACAGATTCAGGTGTTTCATCTAATAATTTGCCAAATTCCTCAAAATCTTTATATTTATTAGATACAGTATACACATTTTTATTAACCAAATTTTTAGAATTTTTTATACACCAATCTTGAATACCATCAATAGCTTCTTTGTATGTATCATAATCAAATGTATACGATAACGATTTTTTAATTAAATCTCCTATCATTTTGTGTTTTTTTGAAAAATTTTCATTTAAAAATTCTTCATATGTTTGTAGGTTTTTCATGTGAAATTAAATATTTTATATGTTTGATTTTAAATCTTCATAAAATTTGTGCATGCATTTTGGTGTCATTTTAACAAATTCATCATAAACATCATTTTTTAAAGCATTTCTAACAGCTGTTCCGCTATAACCATCACTACCTCTTTCATCTACCATAGCAACTTCAAAATCTTCTATCTTTACATCATATTTACCTGTTCTTACGTAATCGGCTTGTCTTTCATAATCTTTTATTCTATCAATACCACAACCCATACCAACAGGAGAATATCCTTTTGATTGTAAAAAAGTAATAATGTCAGGTACAAATGGTTTAATATTTGATGGCAAAATCAAAAAATCTTCTATAAAAGAAAACTCTTTTTTAATTTCTTTTGCTATTTTTGTAAGTAATGATACAGGAAATGGAGATTTGTTTGTTTTTGAAATTATTTGAATAGGAATTACAGTGCAACCTATTTTTTTAGAAGTTCTTTCAAATGCTGCAATATGTCCTAAATGAGTAGGTTGAAACCTTCCCGGCATAAAACAAACTAGCTTCCCATTACGACTTTCGAATAATAAAAAGTCTTCAAATTTTAAAAATGACATAGTAATTTTTAATTTATATATCGTATTGTTATTGTGTACGTGTTATCAAGATACCAATAAACATGATCATTATTAAGATAAATTAGTTGCATTATTGTTTGACGATACCTCCTCTATCATGCACAAATTTAATACCATCTTCATCACAATCTGCTATGTAAATTTCTCCTTTAATAAATGATTTAAGTAATTTTTCACAATTTTCAAGAGTACCATAAGTATCTATCAATTTATCTTTAATGTATTCTGACTGATTTTTAAAATCCAATATGAGTACGTCTTTTACTGTTATTTCATTTAAAAGTAATTCATTCCATGAACCATCATAATCTATCAAAAAAAATTCTAAAAAATCTTTAGTATTGTCAATAACGAATTTTTCAACTTTTTCTATGTATGTTGATATGTATTTTTTCTTTGCTGCATTATTTGTTGATATGTTACTTGAATCAATTGAATTTACAACGTTCTTAAATCTTTCAAAAAATGTATTATTTTTTATCCTACTTAAATATTTTTCTGCTATCCATCTTCTTCCCTGTTCATCAGGCATTGACATTATATCATTATAAGAAGATAGCACTAAATTACCTTCAAGTTGTAACAATAATCCGCCATATGTTTGTACACCATCCATTATGCCACCATAATCTACACTCATTTTAGTAAAACATGATAATGATTTCCTAGAGCCTGTTAATTGTTTTAATTTACCTATTCTTAACGGATCCGTTACGTGAAATGCTGATATTTTTGTATTATATAAAGCTTTTGATATTTTATGAGTCATTGGTATATGATGTGATAAACAATGATTAATTGTTTTACTTAACCATTGTATGTCATCAACCTTTTCTAAAAGTTCATCACAAAATTCGTTGTATTTTAGCATATTGATGTTTTTATTTATCATTTATGATTTTTTCTAATTCAGGGTAACCCATATTTAAAAGTTTTGCGATGTCTAATATTATTTTAGGATCATTACAATTTGGAATAAGATTATTACAAATTGATTTTTTAACCCATGTAAGAGTTTCTTCTAATAACATTGCTTTGGTAACAATCATAGCAGAAACTTTAAGTTTCTTTTTTAAATGTTGTTGAAATGCCCACGTTTTTGCCTTATATAGCATACCGTTTCTATCAAACACGTCACCTTCAGTTGTTACAAACCTGTCATTTTTATCAATTTTTTCTATTTTCCCATGCCATTTATTCAGATTACCTTGTAATCCTATTTTTATGAAAGAACCTTTTTGAGCATCATGTAATCCTTTAGTATACACATCGGCATAACCTTGTAACTCATTAACAAATTCGTCGTATTTTTTCATGATTATTTTCTAAAATTTAATATTCCTAATGCTTGATTTATTGCTGCAAAAAGACCAGTCCATTTATATACTTTACCTTTGTATTTAAACGTTACACCTTCTACTGCATTTAATTTATCTAAACCTCCTGCAATATTCATTCTATTAAGTTCTGCTCCTAATTTGTCTTTTTCTAAATCATTTCCTGTTGAATTTATTACACTTATTGCATTATCTATTTTTGCTCTTAAAAGTTCATTTGACTTTGTAGGATTTGCTAATAATGCAGATGATATATTTTGTAAAATATCAGCACCAAGTTCAAGAAATATAGATTCCAATGGCATTCTTATTTCTTTTGATTTTTTAAGAAAATCTTTTTTCTCAAATTCCTTTATCCATTCAGCTAAAAAAGGATCATCTGTTTTAATATTAACTAATGAATAAGATGTAACTCTATTAACAAAACGTTGCAATAAAATGTCATATAACGCATCAGTAGTACTAACAGCTGATTTTAAATACTTTAACCATGCTGCTTTTAAAAAGTCTTCTACTGTAGAATTATTACTTAAATCATTATCTTTTATTATCTTATCAATTTTATTATTATAATAAGAAAGTTTTGATGATGCATTTGGAAGAGGTTTTATAACTGCTTCTTCAGGTCCACGAATATAAAATGTTTTTTGTGCTGCTTCATTTGCATCTTCTATAAGAGTACTCAAAAGTTTACCTTCTGTATTATCTTCTTTTATAACATTACCATCATCATCATATTCTAATGTACCATGAAATACGAGCAAATCTTGACCATAAGGAATAACATTTTCAGTTTGTGTAAAAATAACCTCAACAGAAACAAACTTTTTACCATTTGCAAAAATCTTTTCAACATCAGAAGATTTTAATGAAGATACTGCTTTTTGTAAATCTCGTGCAGCACTATCAAAAGCAAGTTGTATGTTACCTCTACCGTCAAATTTCTTAGATATTTCATCAATCGTCATAGAAGTTTTGCCAGAATTCTTAACTTGTCCATTATTTCTAGCAAAACGTATATTCCCATCTATGAAAGAAAACAACAAGTTTTGGCCATCAGTTTTAATATTTTTGAAACTAGACTCTGTAAAAGAAGCATTAATGAACTCATCCGCCATTTTTTTAAAGTCAGTAAAAGTTAACGACATGTCTTCGTATGGATGAAGTAAATGCCCATAACCACCACCTTCATTTAATATCATATCAATATTGTCATCAAATGCTACACCTTCTAATAATTTTACAAAAGATTTGTATTTTTTTAACATTATATTTTATTTTATTTTGTCTAACCTAATTTTTTCGCTAGGTCCAACGCTTCTTTTCGTCAACAAATTAATCTTCATTAAATGATTCAAATTTAAAGTCTTGATTTTCTTGACTTTTTGCACTTACTACAGCAAGAAGTCCAACTTTAGATTTAGGTACCTTTAATTGGGTTATTGCTTTCTGTTTAGCATCCCATAAATCTTTACCTTCTATTTCAAATTTTTTGCCATTCCAAAAGGCGAAGAATTTCGATTCATTGATTGATTCATTTAAGAATTCTTCAAATGTTTGTAAATTATTCATTTTATTGTGTTTATTTTAAAATATTTTTAAATATGCTTCAATTTTATCTTTAATGTCTTCCGCGTCTTCTTTACTTAATTCAAAAATATCTTTATTTAATTGAAGCTGGAATTTCCTTGCTTTAATAGATGAAGTAATTTTAGTTAACTTTATTGATTCATTAACCTCATTTTCATTTAAGAATTCTTCTAATGTTGGTATGTTTTTCATATCATGTGTTTATTTTATTTGTGCAATAATTTCATCCTGTATATCTTCCCAATTATCATCCCAATAGTCTTCCGATTTATCATCAGCAAAATCAGGGTCAACTATTTCCCAATTTTTTGATTGTTTATTAATTTTAACTTTACCATTTATTTCAATAGGACCTAAAATATAAGCAAAATCATAATCTTTACCATTTTTTTCTAATTCGATGTCAGGATCTCCTTTATATGATTCATTTAAGAATTCTATAAAGGTAGGTAGAAATGATTCATTATAAGGTGCTCTTACATCAATTTTACCAGCACTCAAATCGTTAGCAAGTTGAATAACTTGATTTGGTTTTATTTTTGGCATTTCTTGTCTAGGTGGCGCACCTGCTGGAGGACCAACACGATTTATTATTGCAATTGATTTTTTAATTTCTACTTCACCTTTTGACTCAAACCATTCAATTGCTTTTTGTTTGTTGAAATATTTCATATCCATATTTTTACCTTCATAACAACATGCACGTACATCGTTAATGGTTGCTTTAAATATGTTAATATCTCCACCCTCAGGAGGTAAGCCTCTATTATTTCCAATTGCATCACCTGCTGTTCTAAGAACTGGTATAAGATCACCTATAATTAAATCAGCTTTAACACCGTTTACTTTAGCATTAGGATTATTAAAAATAGTAGCTGCCCAACGATGATGCCCATCTAAAATTCTGTTGTCTTTTGAAATGACTGCACCTAAATCACCACCTTCTACGCCGTTAATTGCCATGCCTAATGCTTTACCTAAATAAACTGCATCTTGTGATGGTTTTAATTGTTTTGCTGGTATACCAACAAATTTTGTATGAACCACGTCATCAAATGCTTCGCCGTCTCTTTTTCCATTTGTGAAAAAATCAGCATCAATCGGATAAGGATTAGGAAACATTTTAGGATTTATTTCCTTAGTTGACAATGCTTCGTTTAAATATTCACCAAATGTTTGTAAATTTTTCATGTTATTTCTTTTTTATTTCTTTTTTGTTGTAGTATTCCCACACTTGGTCAAGATCTTTAGGATTCTTTATCCACGATTCCCACCATCCACCACCAGCTTCTTCAACAAAAGTGCCATCTGGTAATTTTTTGAACTCTTTTTCTTCTACTTCTATAACAAATGTTTTAGGTTCGAACGGAAATGATTTTATATATTGTGAAGAACTTATTTTATCTTCTCCCCCTTCTTTTAATGCAACTGCACCCGTAAATGTATAATTTTTACCTACCGCTTTAAATACTATTGCATCTAAAAAATAGGGTTTACCTGTTTCTGACTCCTTAAAAACCGAAGATAATTTGTTATTTTGAAAGTAGGGTTTACCGCCATTCCAATCAACACGATTCCATTCAGAATCTCTGTTCATTACGGGTGTTAATGGATGAAATTTGAATAACTTTTCTAATGTTTTTGTAATAGCGCTTGCTGTATAAGGAGCCGAACCACCACTTTGTCCAGAGTCTGCAAACTTTTTAAGAAGAGATTTTATTTCAGGTATGAATTCAGCAACTAACAAATTGTCTCCCTTTTCTTTAGCATAAGATAAAAGATCATCAATTTCTTTATTAGCCCAATCAACCATGTTTTCGTTTAATGGTTTAACAAGATTCATTTGTACACCCTCGTGTAATATGTTTGAAATGTATGCTACTAATAATTGTTCTTGAAACTCTTTATATGATTTAAAGATCATGATGTTATTTTATTTTAATGGTGTTATCATATAAATGCTAATGTAACTCATTCCATTAGAACCAGTTGCAACAACTGTTAAATAAGGCAATAGCGGAAAATTTTCTGAATCACGTTGTTTATTGAATAATGTATTTTGATTTCGTTCTTCTCCTGTTCCTCTAACAGTTGCTTCAATTGCTTTTGGATAATTCTTTTTCATAAATTTTTCATAAGCACCAGCATCGCCGTTAAAAATTAGTGGGTGATCATAATAATAATTTTTTGAAAAATCGCCAAGTTTGCGTTTTGAATAATCAACCAAATACACTTTGTATTTATAACCTTTTGCTACTTTAATATTTTCGTTTAAAAATTCATTATACGTTTTCAGTATCATTTTTAGATTCTTTTTTTTCTTTTTGTATCTGATTTATAACGTATCCTGCAATAAAAAACTCTATACCTGCCCACATTGCTATATCAGTAGTAGACATAGTATGTATGTGTTTAAGTAAAAAATAAATCATACCGTATTGTCCTATAATAAATGCTATGAATGATTCAATTCTTTTCTTAGAAAAATATGATTTTTCAGAAGAAAATATTTTGATTAATTCTTTTATTAGCCAATATATTTTACTAAAAAACGAAGATATATTCAATAAAAATTTATTTTTTTGCATAAACTTTTATTTTATATATCTTCGTTAATTATGCACTTTATTTAACTTCTTTAAACTTAGTGTTTTTGTTAATTACAAATTTTACTGTATTTTGGCCATTATTTGGTTCTTTTAAAACAACTGTCATACCGTCATCCGGATTTTTAGTATACCAAACTTCCCAATTTTTATCAGCAATAAGCATATTATTTACCCATATATCAACTGATGTGTTTGTGTTTTTTTTTAATTCTAATTTCATACAAATAAAAGTATTCCTAAGGTTGATAATAAAGAAACAAAACAAATATATTCTGTCCACCACACTAAATTTCTAAATTTATCAACAACATAAAATAATGACATTGTAAGAATAGATAATATTAAAGCATACCAAATTAAAGGATTAATTTGAATGGCACTTAACGAAATAAATATCATTGAAGCAACAGCCGAAATTGCAGCTGCAACGAAATGAACCTTTCTTTCCACTGATTTTTCTATCTTAAAAAGAGGTGCAACACCAACAAATGCTATTGGTGCTATTGTGAAAAATGAAATAAATTGCCACCAATACCCTTCAGTTAAACTAAGAATTACGGGAGCTAACGAAAAAGTTAAAATAATCATATTTAGTTGGAATAACCAACCTAACTTTCCCAATTGATAGTATGTATCTGAAAATGATGATGATATACCATTTTTAATTATTGTAAAAGTTGTATATGACAAAAATGTCGCAAGACCTATTAAATATAATGTTGTCATTTTATAAAATATTTTTTATTTTCTCTAATTCTTTTTACTGATACTTCATCTACAATTCCTCGCTCTACACACTTCCACAATTTTTTAAACCATTTTGAGCTTTCTTCCTTTCTACCCGTGTACCAACATGATAATGCATGTAATTCATAACATTTCCATAAATAATCATCGACCGAAAGAAATAAACTTGAATTTTTTGGTAAACGTCCACTTTTTTCAATTATATAAGAAGAATATATATAAGCAGAATCCCAATCTAAGATACTTTGATAATGAAGTATGATAGGCATAATATGTTCAATACGATCACGATTAGCTGCGGTACATTTACGATATGCATCTAATACTTCATTTGTAGAATATTTAAGAGCAGCTTTTAAACCAGCAATCATATACAACGAATAGTAAATTTCTTCCCAGTAACCATTTGTCATAGTACTTCGTTTTTCGTACCATTTTAATGCATTTTTCCAGTTTATTTCTCCTCCTGCGTCCCTGTACGATTGAGCTAAGTAAAAAACCCATCGAGGATCGTTAGGATTTTTGTTAACATATTCTTCTAAGATTTTTGCATGACCTTCATACTTCTCTTTTATTGAAGTATTCCATGAATTTCCATCAGGTCTTACCAAAACAGTTAATCCTTCTACAGTAGGATTCATAACCTTTTCATTTGAACAAACTAATACTTCATGAACTGGACCTTCCCATTTCCAATCAATATTTGCGTTATAAAATTGTTGACGATGGTACTTTTGTTCCCCGTAAGAAACATTTACATTTGCGCCATCAAATTTAAGAAGATTCTCTTTAAACAACTGAACATTAAAGTTAGAATCTATGATAAGAGTTTCGTCACAATCACTCCAAAAAAATTGACACTCATCAAATCCGAGTTCATCTATTATCTTAATACCTTCATCTATTGCTAAGTTTCTAGCAACAGAAAAATTAACCCAATCTGACTTGATAACTTTACCAGGAATGTTTTTTTCTTTAAAGAAATTTTCAACAATTTCAACAGTATCATCAGTTGAACCTGTATCAACTACACAATATGCGTCAAGAATAGGATATACCGATTCAAGCATCCTACGAATTACTTTTGACTCATTTTTACAAATTGTAGTAAGACATATTTTTGTACTTTCTTTCATTGACTTTTTTAATTTTTAATATGAAATTGGAAATTTCTATTGACCAAATGTTGTTCATTAGAAATTTCCAATATACTTTTCAATTTTCACGTAAGAAATTCCGAATTATTTTCCAGTTTTCTTTGTTGGTCTAGGTCCAGCTGGGACATTTGATTCTCCTGATTCATCTTGCGTCATAGGATCATTTGGCGTATCTCCGGTAACAGTTTCCTGTGTCTGAAGTTCATTAATAAAATCAATAGATTCTTTAACAATAGCGGCTTCATTTAAAGTTAAAATACCTTTTGATTGAGCAAGAGTAGCTACTTGAACAAGAATATTGATTGCTTGTCCTAAATTTGTGATTTTTTGTTCCATTTTAATTTTCTATTATTATTTCTTTTATTTTTGTTTTCGATATCGCGCTAATAAATGCTTCATGTACTTGATTTTTTAATTCAGCTAATATTTGTTCTCTTACATCAGCTATATCAGAAGATAATACATAAGATACTGTATTTCTACGTTTAATTTTACCTGTTTCATCAGATTCTACCAAGTAAGTAACTTTTGCCGCATAATAAGTTTCACCTGCTGAGTCTAAACTTAAATACATATCAACATCTATATGTTTTACTGAAACTATTCGTTGTATTTGTGATCCAACTTCTTGTGTTAAAAAATCTTCCGCAGCTGAACAAGAGTCAGAATTAATTGCAACTACGTAAGTACGTTTTTTTTCTTTTGTTTTGCCTTTATCATCTGTTTCAATAATAACGGCAACAATAGCATAACTATGTTTCATTTTAATTTTTATTAGTAAGTTTTTCTATTTCTTTATCAATTTCACTTTGTCTTTGTACATCCAACATTTTTCTATCTGTTGCTTGTATAAAACGTTTTTCATTTTTTAGACCTTCTAATTGAATGTCCTTCTTTGATGCCAATGAATCTATTTTTTGTTCAATTCTTGCTACTTTTTTATCAATTTTTGAAGTAGATAATGTACAAGTTCGTAGTAAAATTAAACAAAGCATAATTATAATGACAATGTTAAGCGTTTCCTTTTTCATTTTATTATTTTTGGTGATTGTTGTGGTGTTTTTGCATCATAATAATCCTTCGTTAAACATTTGCATGGATTATCATAAGAACCGCATTTTGGACATTTTTTTGAAGGTAATAATTTAAAATTAGGAGAAGGTGACTCAACATCTTCAATATCAGATTTTCCTTCTAAAAAGACTTTAAATTTTTTAAAGGTATACATGTTTTTGTTTATATATCCTACGCGTATACCTTCTAAAAATTTATGCTTGTTTCTGTGATGAAATCATTTCTTCAGCGGTCATCCCACTCTCAGCAGCAACAAGTTCAAGACTAGCATCACGTAGTGCAGCACGATCCATACTCAATTCTTGCATAGGCTTTGCAAAACCGTCAGCAAGTTTCTTAAACATTTGAGCACTTTCAATCCCGTTACCAGTGTAATTTTTAATAAAATAAAACATTCCTTCAATTACATCGCCTTCAACCGCGGTATCTAATGAAAAAGTATCATCTTCTTCACTAACTGTCTCAAGTGCAGGAATTAATACGTCATACATTTTATCAATAACATAACATTCTGCACCTTTCCATTCAACATAATCAAAAAATTCAAGTAATCCTGAAACAGCTTCAGTGTCTAACACGACTTGATATTTTTTGTTTTGTGCAACTAAATTAAGAGCATCGTATGCCAATTCTTTTTCTTTTACCAATTCTTGGTCAACTGCTTTTGGTGCAGCTTCGGTTTTTTCTTTTTTCATTCTTTTTTCATTCTTTTTTAATTATTATACACTTATATTGTAAGTTAGTTTTTAATACATAACACGGTTTTCATTTAAAACTTGGTTATAGCGTTCAGGTGAATATTGATTAATGCTTATAACATTAACATTCCCAATATTTTTTAATTCTTCTTCCGTTAATATATTTACCGACTTATCTGTTTTTACAACAATAAATCGCTTTTCATCATATGAAATAACTTCATTTAATGAATCATTTTGTGAAAATTTTTCGTTCATTGTAAATTTATTTTTCTTTAAGTTTTTGTAATGCTGTAATATAATTATTATACTCACCATTAGTGAAAGAGTTTATGCTTTCAGCTGTTAAAGTTTCAGCTGTTTTACCAATATTATTTGAGTGATGATGTACAATAGATGCAGGCACAAGAGCGTGAGATAAACCCGCTAATTTCAACTGGTCTGCCAAAATATTATCAGAATACCAAAATCTTACACCTTCATCAATTAGACCAATTATATCATAAGTCAATCTCTTTTGCAAAATACACCACCCACAAAAATGTTTCCTAATTTCAAAACCTGGATAAATTTGCATTAAATGTTTATCATTTGCACCATGTACTTCAGGACACCAAGGAGAACAACTATAAATGGCATCATATTTTTCCATAACAGAAATCATCTGTTCAGTCCAACCTTTTTTAAATGTTAAATCAGAATTACATAAAGCAACATAAGGAGAATTTGTCATTTTAATACCTATATTTAAATATTTATTATATCCGAACTCTTCTGTTGGGTGAAATGTTGTAACTTTATGATCCCATTTGTAACAGTTATATGAATCATAATTTATATGTTTCTGACTTTCGACTACTACTATATTAAACGTATTTTTTATAGAAGATCTAACTAATGAGTCTAATCCTCTTTTAGTAACATTTAATAATTCTGTATTTTTTGCATCAGAAATAATAATCACATCTACATTATTTCTTGTCATCGTATTGTTTGTGTATGTATTTTAATGCTGAATATATTACTTCATCCATATTCATATATTTATATGTTCCCATTCTACCACCAAAATGCACGTTTGTGTTTTTTGCTAATTTCAAATATTTATTATATAATTCATTATTATCATTATCATTAATAGGATAATATGGTTCTTTTCCAATACACCAATCAACAGGATATTCTTTAGTTATAATTGTCGTCGGTGAAATAGTTCCTAAAAAATGTTTATGTTCAATTTTTCTAGTAAAAGGAATACTTGATGTGTAATTAATTACAGCAGTACCTTGTTCATCTTCTTTATCTAATTCAACTTCATTAAATTCTAATGACCTGTATTCAAGTACACCTTCTGAATAATTGAAATATTCATCAATAGGTCCTGTGTAAATAACATTAGTTGCAATAGAATCATAATAATCACGTTTTTCTAAATAATTTTCATTTAAAATTACCTCTACATTTTTTGATAATTGCTTAAATAATTTAGTGTAATCTGGTATGCCTTGAAAAATATCTGTAAAATAATTATCATTAAAATTATATCTAACAGGAATTCTTTTAAATATACTAGCAGGTAATCTTAGCGGACTTCTACCCCATTGTTTTTTAGTATATTGTTTATAAAAAATATTATATAAAGTTGGCCCAATTGATGTTAACGCAGCTTCTTCAAAATTATCAGGATTTAAAAAAGCGTCTCTGTATGGTTTAGCTTCATAATCAATATGTGTTCTTGCTTCTTCTGGTGTACAAACATTAAACAATTGATATAATGTCATTAAATTTATCGGAAATGAATAAATTTTTGTACCATAAAATACTTTAGGTCTATAAATAAAAGGCGTAACATCTGTATAAGTATTTAAAAATGACCACACGTTTGTACGATTCGTGTGAAATATATGAGGTCCATATTTATGCACCGTTATACCATTTTTATCTTCGGTATAACAATTTCCACCTATATGATCTCTTTTATCAATAACTAAACATGTTTTACCTAAATCGGTTAACATTCTTGCACAAGTAAGTCCATACAATCCGGCTCCTACTATTAAATAATCATATTTCATTTATTTGTATGTTTAAAAATTAATGGCCATAGTCTTTCATAAACCCAAGGTGCTAATTTAAAATTTTCATGTATTTCATATGCTTTACACCACCAATCAAAAGTTTTATTTAAAATAAGTTCTTTTGATACAATGTATTGAGCACCTGGTCCAAATTGATAAAATTGTGAATCTGTAACCAAGTTAAGTAGTTGTGCAATTTCTTTGATAGGTAAACCTGGGTGATTTGGTGCACCGTTTTCATCATCAACAACAAATCTTGTCGATAAAGATTTAAGATGATCATTTGAATGTGAATTAATTAATTCTATAACATTCGGACAATGGTAATGTGGATCACCTTGTAAAAAAACAATATAAGAAGGCAAATTAAAATAATTTTCTTTAATGTACCTTAAAAATACTTCAGATTCTCTTCCTTTATTTGGAACTGTTATACTTTCGCAATTAATATTCAATTCACCTTTATTGTAAACAATATAAGGTATTTTTATATTATTTAACCAATCTAAAATTTCAGCATATCTACAAATTACTGCAATTTTATCTTTCATTATAAGTATAACTTTTTAAATTCTAAACTAAGTTTTCTAAATTCTTCGAAATAAAATTTCATATCACTTTGATTTAATGTAAACGTTTGTAAATCTCCAGTTTCACATGAAATCCAAATTTCACAATGATGCGGCCAAATTTTATATCTTTCCCATAAACCATAAGAGTATGCAGCGACCTGCATTTTATAGTTTAAAATATCTTCAATCTTTTTAGGCTTCTTAGATGACTTAAAGTCTATCATGACTATTTGACCTTTGATATTTAGAATACAGAGGTCCAGTCTCCCCGCAAACGATGAATTTATAGACCAAACAGATATTTCTTGATATACAACATTTTTAACATTTTTTAAAAAATTTGAGTTGTAAAAGTTAAAAAATAAATCTTTACCGCACTTATATTCATCTTGTGTAAAATTAGGGCATTCTAATCTAGCTTCAGCAAACGCATATTTTAAATAAGATGGGTCATTTAAAATGAATTTTGCATGCAACAATTTTTCTAAAAGTGCATGCATATAAGTTCCTCTATTTGCAGCTCTTGTTGAAATTTGTTTTGCTTTATCTTCACCAACAATTTGAACCCAATCATCTATAAATGATTTATCTGTCATGTGACCTAAAATAGTTGTCACAGAAGGTAAATAAAGTCCTGTTGTTTCATCAACAATATAAAATCGACCATCTATAGGTCCGTCACATGTCCTCAAAATAAAGAAGCTATAAAGTCAAACAGCGACAGATTTGCATAACGAACAGTAATCATATTAGCAATTAAACCTGTAATAAAAATAGTTCCTAATTGATAAATCCATCCTAGAAAACTTCCTATGTTAAATGCACTTATTAAAGGTTTTAATTTTATCAAATAAGCTGAAGCTGATTTGTCATCGATTTTCGTAATAACAGGTTCAACTAAATCAGATAACTGGCAGTGCATTAAAACAACATCAATTTCTCTAAGTTGATCTAAAACCCACGCCCAAATCATTTTTTGTTTATCAACTTCAAGTAATTCACTTGGTATGTTTATGACGGTATATATTGTACCGAATTTATTCCACCGAAGTTCATATTTACATGATTTAAGCTGTAATTGCACAGACTCTTCTTTAAGTGCACTTTTTATAGCAGCAATTGTTTGCAGATCTTCATATAAATCAATTGGCCAAGACCAAAAATTAAACATTCTCATTTTTGATGTTTTTATCTTTGTAAGAAGATTTTTAACTTTTCGTTTTTTCATCTACTTTTTATTTTTTATACACGTTAATCTTTGATTTGTTTTTGCATCCAAATATGACCGGGCATATCAATATAATCTGAGTGATAAACAAAACCTCTACGAAGATACCATTCCTCAACCCAGCTTCCTTTTTGAACGAAAAGTAAAATATATCGTCTTTTCATTTCAATTGCTAAAATTTCATACATGTCTAAAAGAATAGTACCCATTTTCCTTTTTCTTATGCATTCATTAACCGAAAGTCCTTCAATATAAAGTGCTTCATCATTATCATTAAAAATGTATGCAGAACAAATAGCTAATCCACCCCTTTCAATTATGTGAAAATATTCACCCCAATCTAAAACCTGTAAATGATAAATGAAATTCTTATCAATTAAAGGTTTAATTTCTATTTCTGAAAGTTTCATAAAAGTTTTTGGTGTTGTAATTTAAGATCTTCTTTTAATATTTGTTTTGCTTTAAATATTCTGTTTTTAACTGTTTGTAGGTTAATATCATATTTTAAACTAATTTCATCATAAGAAAGATTGTCAAAATATCTTGATGCAAGAGGTTCTTTAAGGTGAGACGGTAAATTAGATAAACCTGCAAGCATCATTTGAACAAGTATTTCGTAATCTTTTTCATTTTCTACTTTAACTAAATTATCTATAAACTTATCAATCGCCGAAAATTCAATTTTAGAAATAACATTTTTATTGTCGTCGTCATCGGCACTTTGTGTTAGACTAACTGTACTATTTAACGAATTTTTACGATTATGTAAAATAGGTAATACACCATTTTTGTATGCTATTGAATAAATCCAAGTTGATATATGCCACTCAGGATTAAATTGGTCTATTTTTGACCAAACCTTAGTCATAGTCGTGGTAACAACATCTGATGCATCATGATGGTTATTTAACATACGATAAGCGTATTGATAAAGTCCTGTTTTTATTCTTTTGTGAAGCAAGTTAAAATCTTTTTCTGAATGTGATTCTTTAAACTTTAATCCTAACTCCTTTAATGATAATGGTTTTTCTTTTTGTTTCATTTATTTTATGTTTTTATATGATAATTAAGTACAAATATAA
>Ga0172367_10002516_pt1 | contig 24993 bp, 15 predicted proteins | sample Lak10m_FD_114542 | JGI IMG/M metagenome (GOLD analysis project Ga0172367, IMG submission 114542) | Freshwater microbial communities from Kabuno Bay, South-Kivu, Congo - kab_022012_10m | ecosystem: Environmental > Aquatic > Freshwater > Lake | place: Democratic Republic of the Congo: South-Kivu...
CGCGACTACGAACGCAGCGAGGCCAGCGCGACGGCTTGGATTTATGTCGCCCTGATACGGATTATGCTCCGGCGGCTGGCGTAATCCCTCAGCTTTCATGCTTTTTCAGACAGGCTCTAAGGCGCGGCGCGCCGTCACTTCTTCTGGTAGAGTTCCGCCGCCTTCTTATACCAGGTCTCAGCTTCGAGGCTGTTCTTGGGCACGCCCCGGCCGTGCATGTAGGCATCGCCGAGCTTGAGCGCGGCATCCGCGTCCCCGCCGTTGGCAGCGGTCTTGAGCCCTTCAATGTTGTTGGTGCCCGCCGCACCGGTGGAAGCGGTTTGGCAGCCGGTCAGAAACGCCGCGCCGGAGGCCAACGCGAGCAGGAGGGAGAGTTGAGCAACAGCTTTTTGAACGGTTTTCATGGCCGCGGATTTTAGCGGGACCACGCCGAGGTGGCAACGGCGCAGTTGGGTTCAGGTTGGACTGGCCCGCGCCGGGGTTGCGCCCAGAAACGGCTGGCATGACGCGGGGGGCTTGTCATCCTGCTCCCCATGCACCTGAATCGCCGCCAATTCCTCGCTCACTCATCCGCCGCCGCCGCAGGCTTGGCTGTGGGTTGCGCCACCACTGGCAATGAAGCACCGGACAGCCTCATCATTGATACGCATCAGCACCTTTGGGATACCTCCCGACAGCGCTTGCCTTGGCTGGCGGATGCGCCGGACCTTCTCCGGCGAAATTATCGCACGGAGGAATATCTCGCCGCCACCGCCGGCCTGAACATCCGCGCCATCTACATGGAGGTGGATGTGGCGGAGTCGGAATTGGTCCCTGAAGCGGAGCTGGTGCTGGGCATGGCGCGTGGACGCAAAACGCCAATGGTTGCGGCCGTCATCGGCGGCCGGCCAGACGCGCCGAGTTTCGCCGACTATCTGAAGCGCTTCCGCGCCGATCCGCATTTCAAGGGCGTCCGTCGGGTGCTGCATTCGCCGGCGACGCCCGCGGGCTGGTGCCTCCGGCCCGAGTTTGTGCGCGGCGTGCGGCTGCTTGGCGAGGCGGACAGGAGCTTCGATCTGTGCATGCGGGCGCCCGAGTTGATGGATGCCGTGAAACTCACCGAGTTGTGCCCGGGCACGCGCTTCGTGCTCGACCACTGCGGAAATCCCGATCTGAAGGCTTTCCGGGCAGCGCGCCCCGGGGAAGCGCGACCCCGCCACACGGCCGATGAGTGGCGGCGGGCGATCGACGCCTTCGCCAAGCGACCCAACGTCATCGGCAAAATCTCCGGCATTCCGGCCAGCCTTGCCCCCGGGGAGGGAGCGGAGGCTCTGGCACCCGTGGTCAATCACTGTCTCGATGCGTTCGGTCCTGACCGGGTGGTGTTCGGTGGGGACTGGCCGGTCTGCTTGCTGGGGACGAGCTATCAGCAATGGGTGACCATGCTGCGACAGATCATCGCCGGCCGCCCGGCGGAACAGCAGCGCAAACTCTGGTCCGGCAACGCCCGCCGGCACTACGGGCTTTCCGTCTGATTGCCAAAAAGCGAAAGGCGCGCCCCGGAGGCGCGCCTTTCAGATCCTTTATGGAAGGGGAGCCGGCTTACTTCTTCTCTTCCTTCTTTTTCGGAGCCGGCTTGCCGATGGTGAGGCTTGTGGCTTCGAACTTGCCTTCACCCACCGTCTTGTAGCCGCCGTAAACGTCATCCCCATCCTTCAAATCGTCCAAGGTGGCGGGCTTGCCGTCCTTGGTGATCTTGGTGGTGGACGTGATTTGGATCGTGCGACCCTTTTCCCCGGACAGCTTGACTGTCTTTGCGGCTTTATCCACGGAAACGGCCTTGCCGGTGAATCCGCCGCCGCCGGCCTTTTTCTCCTCGCCCTTGCCTTTCTCAGCCGCCTTGTCCTTCCCCTTTTCCTTGCCCTTGTCCTGGGCATGCAAACTGGCGGGTGCGGCCAGCAAAACGGCGGCGACAGCAAGGACGGCGATGGGTTGTAACAATTTCTTCATAGTAGGGTTTTGTGAGTTTTTTTGGTTGACTGAAACAGGTGGATAATTAGCGAAACAGTCCGCCGGATGGCAACTGTTTTTGGGAAGGGGCCGCCTTGCCAAAAGGACAAGGCAGGGCAGGCAGTCAACGGCTCCGCTCGCTGGCCGGGATGTGCACCACCGTCAGGGCGCAGGAGTCCCAGACTTTCGTGCCGCGGCTGCAATTCCAGGTGACGTAAAGCGTCTCGCCCTTGGCATCGAGCGCCACGCTGTAGGTGCCACGTGGCGTGACGCCGTATTTCTGGGTGTAGAACGGGTGGAGAAACGCGACGACTTTGCGCGTCTTCGACTTCGTGTCGTATTGCACCACGGCCGAGTTGTCCTGCTCGCTGCCGCCGTGCGCGCCGGGCACGTAGTAGAGAAAGCGGCCAGTCGGGTCGGCGTCGAGCGAGGTGATGTATTGGTTGGTGCCCACGGCGGCGGGGCCGAGCACTTCGATGCGCTCGGTCTTCGGGTGGAAGGCATAGAGCTGTGATTCCGTGCCCTTCACCGGATGTGGCACGGTGTAAATGATGCCCTGCGGCGTCTCGTCGCTCGCGGCGCGCAGGCCAATGCTGCCGGGGACGGAAACGGGTTTGCCCGGTTTCGCGGGGTCGAAGCGCACGAGGTCGCTGCCGGTGAGCGAGTCCACGTTGAACCAAATGCGGCCCGTGCTGGGCGAGAACATCATGGCCCGCGCTGGGCCACCGAAGCCGGACCAGATCATCTTCCGCGCCGCGAGGTCGTAGGCGAAGAATGTCACGCTTTTCTCGCCCGCGCGCGTTTCCGGCTCGGTGCCGCCGTAGAAGATGAGCCGCTGCGGGTCGGTCAGGCCGGTCGGGATGCAATGTCCGGGCACGGGGCCTTCGGCGATGATTTCCGCCTTGCCCGTCGCAGGGTGAACGCGGAGCAGCCAGTCGCCCTTGTAATCCTTGTCGCCGTCGGTCGCGCGCGTGCCGCCGCGATGCGTGCCGCAGTAGATCCAGCCGTCCCGCCCGAGCGCGAGCTGCGTGTGAATCTTCCCCGGCGTGTAGCGGCCCGCAGGCAGGCCGAGCAGCTTCTTCACGTCCACGAGCTGGCGGAACTTCTTCGTGGCCGGGTCAAACTCGTAGATGAACGCCGTGCCGCTGGGCGCGAGATGGTCACCGATGCTCGCGTAGTATTTGCCGTTGGCGAAGAGGCTGTCGCCCCAGTTGGACCACGGGTTGCCACGATAGGTCTGGCCCGGGAAATAGGCGAAATCCACGGTCGGCGGCGTCTTCGCGAGGACCACGCCGGGCAGCAGCGTGGTGGGTGGCTGAAGGAATTCCGGCGTCGTGTCCGTGACCATTTCCTTCCCGCCGGGCAACGCGGGCGGGTAGGCAACCTCCGGTTCGGGCTTGGCCTTGGGCTTGGCGGGCTTGGGCGTTTGGGCGGTGACGCACCAGGTGCACGCGAGCGTGGTGGCCAGCAGTAGGGCGGATTTCATGCAGGGGTTCGACGTGTGCCGGGAAAGGGGCTTCACGAACGGCCTCAGGTTGTTACGCTCCGACCATGGCCCTGCGTCATCTTCTTGCCCTGCTTTGCTTGGCTGCGGTCGTCCGCGCCGCCGAGCGCCCGCCGAACATCCTCTTCGCCATCGCCGATGACTGGGGCGCGCACGCCGGAGCTTACGGGCACAAGTGGGTCAAGACGCCGCATTTCGACCGCGTAGGGAAGGACGGCCTGCTCTTCACCCGCGCGTTCACCCCAAACGCCAAGTGCGCTCCCTCGCGGGCGTGCATCCTCACCGGGCGCAACTCGTGGCAGCTCAAGGAAGCCGCCAACCACATCTGTTACTTCCCGCCGGAGTTCAAGGGCTGGGGCGAGGCGCTCGCGGAGAACGGCTGGACCGTCGGCCACACCACGAAAGGCTGGGGACCGGGCGTTGCGACCAACGCGCTCGGCCAAGCCCGACAGATGACCGGCAAGGCGTTCAATGCCAGGAAGGCCGCGCCGCCCACCAGCGGCATCGGCAACGCCGACTACGCCGCGAACTTCACCGACTTCCTCGACACGACCACGAAGGACAAACCGTGGGCTTTCTGGTATGGCGCGATTGAACCGCACCGTGGCTACGAGTTCGGCTCCGGCGTGGCGAAAGGCGGGAAGAAACTCACCGACATTGACCGCGTGCCGCGCTACTGGCCCGACAACGACACGACCCGCAACGACATGCTCGACTACGCCTTCGAGGTCGAGCACTTCGACCGTCACCTCGGCCGGATGCTCGCCGAGTTGGAGCAGCGCGGCTTGCTGGAGAACACGCTCGTCGTCGTCACCGCCGACCACGGCTGGCCCTTCCCGCGCGGCAAGGGCAGCGCCTACTTCGACTCAAACCATGTGCCGTTCGCCGCGATGTGGAAGGGCGGCATCAAGAAACCCGGCCGCGTGGTGAACGACTTCATCAGCTTCGTAGACCTCGCGCCCACGTTCCTCGAAGTCGCCGGTATCCCGTGGGCCAAGTCCGGCTTGGCCCCCAGCCCCGGCCGCAGCCTCACGGACATCTTCCGCTCCGAGAAGTCCGGCCAGGTCAACCCCGCGCGCGACTTCGTGCTCGTGGGCATGGAGCGCCACGACATCGGCCGGCCCGGCGATGTGGGCTATCCCATCCGCGGCATCCTCAAGGCCGATTCGCTCTTCCTCCAAAACTTCGAGCCGTCGCGCTGGCCCGCGTGCAACCCCGAGACCGGCTACCTCAACGTGGATGCCAGCCCGACCAAGTCCTTCATCCTCGACGCGCACCGCCTCAGCCCGAACGACATCCCGTGGGCGCTCAGCTTCGGCAAGCGCCCAGCCGAGGAACTCTACGACCTCCGCGCCGACCCCGATTGCGTCGTGAACCTCGCCGCGAGCGACACCGCCAAGGCCCGCCTCGCCGCGCTGAAGGCGGAACTTCATGCCAAGCTCCGGGCCGAGGGCGACCCGCGCATGGAAGGCAAAGGCGACGTGTTCGACCAATACCAGCACGCGAACAAGGGCCACGTCGGCTTCTACGAGCGCTTCATGAAGGGCGAGCCGCTCAAGGCCAACTGGGTGAACCCGACCGACTTCGAGAAGAAGCCGCTGGACTGAGCCGTGTGCCGGACACGTGGCTCGACATTCCAATGTCGAGTCCGGCGAGTGTCCGAATGCTTCCCGCCCCCTTGTGCGGATGACTGTTCGGACTTCGGACCGCGCGCCAGCGTCTTGGACTGCCGCAGTCCAAAACCTCGCGGAACCCTCCGACGGCTCTCAATTCGTGGCCCGTTGTTGCTCCCGCATTGCCTCTCCCACCTCCGCCACGGCCCGCTCCACGTCATCGCGTTCCGCCTCGGACAGTGTTGCCCCGCCGTAGCGTGTGGCGCAAAACGCGTCCGTCACACACCTGGCCGCCGCACTTATCTGCGGCGCACGCTCCCGCACCGACCCGAGAAACTCCTGCGGCGTGTCGTGCGCGCGGCGGTGCAGGCCGCGTGCGGCCAGCGCGCGCAGCATCCGTCCGTAGCTGTGGCTGGCGAAGCGTGTCGAGGCCGCCGCTGCATCCGAAGGGGCACGATCTCCCGCCGGCCAACGCCAGCGCCGCAGCCGCCATGCGAATACGCCCACCAAGGCAACCCCCGCCAGCGTCACCCCGAAGCGCCGGGCCAGTTCCAGCGCCGCGCCGAGCCCTTGCGACGTGACCTGTGCCAGCCCCCGTTGCGCGGCGGAGTCGAAGTTGACGATGTTGAGATACCAGATGACATCCAGCGCATCGAGCAGCTCGGTCGGCGCCCAGCCCGGCGAGGGCAGCGAGGCGCGCGGGGTGGCGTCGAGCGTCACCCAGCCGCGCTCGGCGAAGTGCGCCTCCACCCACGCGTGCGCGTCGCGGAGCCGCACGTCCCGCCAGCCGGAAAGCCAGTTTCGCTCGCCCGGCACGAAGCCCACGACGACGCGGGCCGGGACGCCCTGCATCCGCAGCAGCAGCGCGAGCGCGGAGGCGAAGCGCTCGCAGTGCCCGCGTCGTTCCCGCAGCAGGAAGTCTTCCACCGCGTTGAGCCGGCCCAGTTCCGGTGAGCCGAGTTCGTAGCGGAACGTGTCGCGCAAATGGGCTTCGAGGCGGCGCGCCTGCGCATGCGGATCGGTCTCGCCGGCGAGCACTTCGGTCATCCATGTGCGGAGTTGCGGCGAGGGCGCGGGATGCGCCAGGAGCCGTTCGCGCTGCCAGCCGCGCAATGCCTCGGCCGGCGGCCGCGGGTGAACCCAGTATTCGTAGAGGTTGTTGCCGGAATTCCACATCGCGTCGCTCCCGATCAGCCCGTGCGAATTGCGGCCCGCCGTGCGGAAGAAGCGCCCGGTCACGCGCACCGGCACGCCGTCGGTGGGCAGCACGCGGTTGAGCGCGGCCACGTCTTTCACACGCACGCGGCGGTGGCGGAGGTTGGGCAGACGCGTCGCCGGACCGCCGCCCAGCGCCACCCAAGGCGCGCTGGTGTCCGCGCGCCAGCGGCCGTCGGCAAAGTCCGGCATGACCATGGCGCGGAGGTAGCCGACCTCGTTGGCCTCGATTTGGAGCAGCAGCTTGCTGGCGTTCGCCTGCCCGCTGCGCGACGGGTCGAGCACATCGTCCAGCCCGCCGCCGGGCGAGCCGCCGGGCAGGCGCGCGGCGAAGGGGGTGCCCAGAAACCCGCGCGGCACCAGCACGAAGACTGCGGCCATCACGGCGAATATCGCCGCCGCCGTCACCCGCCCGAGGCGCGGCAACGGGCCGGGTGAAGCGGTGCCGGCGGGGTTGGCTTCGAGTTCCAGCTCCATCAACGCCCGTGGCAGCAACACCAGCGCGGCCCCGAGGATGAGGATGAAGCGGTAGTCCAAAATCACCGTGCAGGCGACCGCGAGATGCCCGACGGCGACGACGAGCGAGAATAGCTTTTCCCGCCGGTCCAGCGGGCGCAGCAGGCGGAGCAGTTGCAGCAGGGCGAGCCCGTGTCCGATGGCGAAGTGCGCGCTCGCGCCGAACACAGGCGCGGCCTGCCACGCCAGCACGCTGCCGAGCGCGATGGCCGCCATGTCGAGCGCTTGGCCGAAGCGCGTCGGGCGCGGCGCGCGCGCGAGGCACGCAGCCCACAGCCCCCCGTAAAGCAGCGGCGCGATGAAGTTGTCCCACGACAGCCCTTGGCAAATAAGCCCCAGCAGAATGAGTTGGTGGCGGGGGCTTCTCATCCCGTTTCCTCCAGCCCGTGGGCGCGGAATCCCCAGACGGACGCGCTGCCGAAGTCCGCCTTCGCCGCGCCGTCGGCCGGCAGATACACCGTCACGCTGCGGCTGCTCGCGATGAGTTCGGCCACGGCAGTTTGCGCGGACGCCGTCACCTGCGTGAGCACGAGATGCACGGCGGACTTGCGCGAAAGCCGCGCGAGCGCGTCGCTGAGCCGGTCGGGCGCGAGGCTCGCGGGTTCGGCGGGCAACCGCGCCAGCCGATCCAAAATCGCATGACCGTCGGCAAACGGCGGAATCAAGTCCGGCTCCAGCGATGCGAGATCGAGCCACTCGACGTGGTGCCCGGCATCGAGCGCGGCAAAGACCATTGACCCAGCGGCACGCACTGCGTCGTCGAAAACCAGCGCATCGCCCGAGGAGCCGCAGTCGAGCACGACGGCGACGCGCCCGGAGAGTTCCTCATCGAAGACCTTCACCATGAGGCCGAGGCCCTTCGCGCTGCTGGCCCAGTGAATTTGCCGAAGCGAATCGCCGGGTTGCTGCGGCCGCACGCCGCTGAAGTGATCGCCCGCACCCGTCTGCCGGTGCCCGCGAAACTTGCCGCCCACCATCACGTCGAAACCCGCCGCGCGGGGCGTCGCCACCGGATACACGGCGGGCTGCACCACGACCTCGCCTGCGAGCGCGAGCCGTCGCGCCACGCGCACGAGGCCGAAGGGGAACGCCGTGGCCATCCGGAGTCGGTCGTGCGCGAAGACGCCGCGCCGGTGAAATTGCAGCTCCGGCACGAGGCCTGTTTCCGTGCCGGGTGCCAGGTGGGGCAGTTTGAACAGCTCGCCGGCCGCCGAGTGCGCAGTGACCATGGCAATCGGCGAACGGCCCGCGTTCCGCACGTGCCATGGCTGGCCGAGCCGCTGGCCCTCGACGACGTGCGAGCAGGCGGGCGCGGTGACTTCGAGCCGCCTCAGCGCGCGGGCGGCGAGCGCCACGTTCACCGCCAGACACCCGACCAGGATGCCCGCCGGCACGAGCAGCAGGCCGGATTGCGAGGTGATCGACGCGCCGTAAAGCAGCAGCACGAGGCCAAGCATCAACCAGCCGACGGGCGTGATGCGGGCGGTCACAACTGTTCGATCTGATCCCGCAACGCCGCCAGGTCGGGGTCGTTCAGGGCCAGGCGTTTGATCTCGGCCTTGTCGGCGCGGGCGATGGCTTCGTGGAGCCAGCGGCAGGCTTCCTGGCGGTTGCCCAGCTGGCAGGCGTAGCACGCGAGGTTGTAGGGGATCAGGCTGGCGCGGGGAAATTTCTTCACCGCTGGCAGCAGCGCCTCATGGGCTTCCCCGGTGCGGCGCAGTTCGTGCAGGCTGTAGCTGCGGTCCACCCAGCCGGACATGCGGTCGGGCGCGGTCATCAGCTCCATCTCCGCCACGCGCAGGGCCTCGCCCCAGTTGCGTTCCGCTGCGTGGATGCGCCACCAGACTTCGAGCACCTCGGGATCGCAGGCGTTTGCGGTAGAAACCTGCTGCAATTCCCCCCGCGCGTCACTCGCCCGGTGCAGTTCCAGCCAGCCGAGCGCCGCGTTGACCAGATGCGTGTCGGGATAACCCAGCTTGCTCATGGCCGAGAAATAGAGCACGCCCCCGGCGCTGGCAAAATTCTTTTCGTCCCGGCGCGCGGCGGGTAGAACGCGGCCATGTTCAGCCGATGCCAGACGGAGACGGGGGAAACGTTCAACGCTCAACGTTCAACGCTCAACGCCCAACGCCGGAGCGTTTCGGCCACCCGCCGCCCGGTTGGAAGTTGGAAGCTGGGCGTTGGGCGTTGGATGTTTTCCGTTCTGTTCCTCGGTTCGTTCGCCGCCGCCTGCGCCGCCGCGGCTCTGCCGACCAACGCCATTCCCACCCTCGCCGCGCTGCGCTCGAATCTCACGGCGCGCGTCGAGCATCCCCGGCTGGCCGCCGCACAGCTCGGGGTGAAAATCGTTTCGCTCGACACCGGCAAGACGCTCTTCGAGCACCACGCCGGCAAGCTCCTCAAGCCCGCCTCCAACGCCAAGCTCTATACCGGCGCGCTCGCGCTTGACCGCCTCGGCCCGCAGTTCCGCATCCGCACGTCCTGCTACGCCGCCGCGAAGCCGGACGCCGCCGGCACGCTCGCGGGCGACCTGACGGTTTACGGTCGCGGCGATTTCTCAATGGCCGCGCGCTTCCATGGCGGGGATTACACCAAGGCGCTGGAGCCGCTCGTCAACGCGCTCGTCGCCGCAGGCGTGAAGCGCGTCTCTGGCGACCTCGTGGGCGACGAAAGTTTCTTCCGTGGTCCGCCCTACGGCAGCGCGTGGACGTGGGACGACTTGAACTACTACTACGGCGCGGAAGTCTCGGCGCTCACGCACGAGGACAACGTCGTGGATTTCGCCTTCAAGCCCGGTCCGGCAATCGGCCAGCCCGTGGCATTCACCGCGAAGCCCGCCCCGCCATTCCTGCAACTCATCAACCGCACCACGACCGTGACCAACGGCGGGCCGCGTGGCCTCGAGCTGCATCGGCCGCTGGCACATTCCACGGTTTATGTCCGCGGAACGCTGCCGCTGGGCGACCGCGAGTGGACCGACGCCATGCCCGTGCCGCGCCCGGCGCTGTGGTTTCTGGTGCAGTTCCGCGCGGCGCTGGCGCAGCGGGGCATCGCGGTCAATGGCCAGCTTCGCACGCGCGATTGGCTCGCGGCCGAGGCCGCGCCGGTGGATTACACGAAGCAGGTGGAACTCGCCTTCACCGAGTCGCGCCCGATGCGTGAGCTGGTGGAGAAGATGATGAAGCCGTCGCAAAATCTGTATGCGCAGTTGCTCCTGCTCCAGGTCGGCGTCCGCACGCAGCGGCCGGGGCAGACGACGGAGGATGCGGGGCTCGCCGAGCTGCAGAAGTTCCTCGGCGAGGCCGGCATGAAGCGCGGGTCCGTGCTGCTGGAGGAGGGCTCCGGCCTCTCGCGCGGCTGCCTGCTGATGCCGGAGGCGACCGTCCAACTGCTCCGCCACATGGACAAGCATCCCGCCGCCGAGGCCTTCCGCGCGTCGCTGCCCGTCGCGGGCGTGGACGGCACGCTGCGATCGCGCTTCGCGGGCACCGCCGCCGCGCGCAACGTCCTCGCCAAGACCGGCAGCCTCCGCTACGTGAGCAGCCTCTCCGGCCACGTCACCACCGCCGCGCAGGAGCGCCTCGTCTTCAGCTTCATGCTCAACGCCTACACCGGCACGGCGACAAGCGGCCGCGAGGTGATTGACGAGCTCGCCGTGCTGCTGGCGAATTTCGCGGGGCGGTCGGAATAGAACCCCCGCGCAAGAGACGACGTGAGAAGTCTCCAGACAAACGCGGAGCGCGGAGGCAGAAACAGGTCAGCAACTCGTCGCGGAGTCTACTACCGCTGCGGCTGGGGAATGGGGACAGGCAGTGAAAATATTGCTGGGCCCGTCGGCTTCCCTGCATCGTTGTGGACGCGGTTGCCGGCGGGGTCAACGAGCGTGGGCGTCAGGAACAGCACCGTGTGAGGCGACTTCTTGCCCGCCGGGTCAGTGGCTGGAGCCGGCTCCAAGTTGCCGATCATCACCGTCTGCCCGTCCCACACCACGCAGTCCGACTCCACCACCTTCTTTCCATCGCGCGTGACCGTGATCTTCACCCGGAGAGTGTATCCGTCAGCTTCCGCACTCGGCAACACGTCCAGCTTCAACCCCTGCGCCCAATCGGCCCCGGCCCCGCCCGCTGCGGGCGTCATTGTCGCCGGCTTCCCCGCCACCGTGCGCACGGCGGGGAGGTTGAGCGTGCTCATGTTCGTCCGCTGCGTCACGGCTTTCCACACCACTTGCATTTGCGGTTCCGAGAGGATGCCCGTGAAAGTCGCTCGGCGCGGCTCGACGTTCGCCTTGGCGATGGGTGCCACCGGCGGGGCGGCGGGCGGAGCGATTGTTTCCCTGGTGAAATACGCGTTGGTCAAACCCATCCGGGAAGTCCGTTCGAAGACTTTCACCGCGTCGCCGTAGTCCGCCTCCGGCGCGGCACTGATGCGGACGCGGACCGTCGGATTCGTCCGCACCACCGCCCGCAACTCGGCCTCAAGCTGGTCCAGCGAGCGCAGCCGACCGTCGAGCAGAAAGTTCCCTTCCCGGTCAACGTGGACGAAGTGATTGGTCACTGGCGCGGCCGGCCGGGTGAGCTGCGTATTTCCCAAAAACCAGTCGAAGCCGATGGTCTTCCCCGTATCGTCAGCGGTGACGCGGAGCAGCTTCGCCTCGATGGAGACATGTGGCTTGTTCGCGTTCAGCAGTTCAATGGCCTGCTGGATGATGTCCAAGTCCTCCAACGAGGCGCGCACGAGCAGCAGGCCCTTTTGGTCGTTGAGATAGATCTGGGTTCCGACCGGGCCATTAGTCGGGCCAAGGTTCGAGACGCCGACGGATCTGAGGTAGTCACGCATGCGGACATTTAGTTCGGCCAGTTCGACGGTCAGGTTGGTTCCCCCCGCCTTCCGAAATTGCTCGGTTCTGGCAGCTATGATTGGGCCGGCGGTCACACTACGCAGCCCGCGCACGAACGTCTCCGGGTCCACCTTGAAGATGCGGGAGAACAATTCTGCCTGCTCCGGCAGCTTGGGCGAGAAGACGATGGCGTATTCCTCGACCGTGAATTTCAACACTACGCTGCGCCCGTCAGGCAACTTCACGGCGGACGCCTTGCAGATGGCATCCAGTGCCTGCCGCAAGGTGAGGTTCGGAACTGCCACGGGAAGTTTCACTAACACCCCAGCGAGGTCAGGCCGCGCAAGAGCCGGACGCGGGGTCGCCGGGATTGGGTTGCCCTGCGGGTCGAGCAACGGAGCAGCGCGCCTGCTTCCAACGTCCGGCGAGATGAAGTCCGACACGACATTGTTGATGAGGAAGTTCAGCCCCTTCTTCTCCGGGTCGAGCTGCTTCACGTTCGCGTCCAGCCACTTCACAACCTCCGGCAACGGCACGGCATCGAAGCGCACTTCCGGCAGGATGAGTTCGTCCAGCTTGGCGTTGATGCGCTCCGCGCCCTTGCTGATGTGGACGGGGACGGTGTTGGTGCGGTAGTAGGAGTTGGGTGTCGGCACGCTCTTCGGTGCCGAGTTGGTCTGCGATGGCACCGCAGCCGGCTGCACCTTTTGAATCGCCTGCTCGATGAGGCGCAGGTCGTTCGTGGTGCCGCGCACGAGGAGGAGGCCGTTCTCCGGGTTGAACGTCACGCGCGTGCTGCCGTTCGTCGCGCCGAGGGCGGTGACGCCGGCGCTTTGGAAGAACTGCCGGAGAGCGCGTTGGCCTCGGCGGCCGTGCGCTGCGTGGCCGGGACGGCGGCGGGCACGACTGCGCGCACGGGGCCGGTGGTGGTCGTGGGCTGGTTTTGACCGGCGGCACCGGGCGCGTTGCCGACGCCGGGCGTGACACCGAGAACCGGATTTCCCACCACGCCCTGCAAGCCCTGGATGAACGCGTCCGGGTTCACGCGGAACATCCGCGAGTAGTAGGCCACCGGCCCGCGCGGGATGAAGGCGATGGCGTATTCCTCCACGCTGAACTGCGTGGGCAGCTCGGCGGTCTTGCAGATGACATCCAGCGCCTGCCGCAGCGTGAGGTTCTTGAGCGGCTGGGTCACGCGCACGAGACCCTCGCTCAAGGCCACGGGCCGCGCGACGGGCACCGGGTTGCCGGCGGCGTCGAGCAACGGCGCGGCGGGCGCAACGTCGTTGATGAGGAAGTTCAGGCCCTTCTTGGCGGGGTCCGGCTCGGGGTCGAACTTCTTCGCGTCCTCGATGAGCCGCTGCACCACTCCCACCAGCGGCACGGCGTCGAAGTGGACTTCCGGCAGCACGACTTCCTCCAGCTTGCGGTTGATGCGCTGCGCGCCCTTGCTGGAATGCGTGAGGAACGGGCGCTCGGCGTTGGTGCGGAAGTAGGGATTCGGGACGGGCAATCCGTTCTTGCTCCGCGCCTCCTCGTTCCACTTCTGGGTCACGGCGACAACGCGTTCACTGTAAGTCTTCTCGCGCGTCTGGCTCTCACGCTCGAACTGCGCCTCCGAGACCAGCCGCAGGTAGTAGAAGGCGGCTTCATTTACGGGGTCCAATGCGACCGCTTGCTCCAGCCGCAGTTTGGCCTCCGCGAATTCACCCGTCTGGTGATAGAGCCGCCCATCCCGGACCAGCCGCATGACCTCCGTTCGCTCCGCCGGTTGAAGCGGGCGGGCCGCCCGGCCGCGATGCGCCGCTTCCACCCGCTCGTTGAAGCGGTTGAACTGCTCGACTTCGGTGCTCGTGGGGTGGAAGGCCAGCACCTTTCCCGCCTCGGCAGCGGCAGCCCTGAACTCGTGCTTCTCCTGCAACGCGACGGCCAGTTGCAGGCGGCAATGCGTCAATCCCGCCAGCGCCTCGCCGGACTGTTTCCCGACCGCCCCCCCGCCGAGTCCTTTTGCCAGCGTGAACGCCTCCTCGTAGCGCACCGCCGCGTTGGTCCACGACTTGGCCCGGAGAAACTGCTTCGCCTCCGCCAGCAACCGTTCCAACGCCTCGCGCTGCACCTGCCGCCGCACCGCCTCCGCCTGCGCGGCCTGCAAAGGGTCGGGCGCGGCCACCTTGTCGGTAGCAGCCGAGGTGACGAGGCTCTGACTGGATTCCGCCTTCCGCGTTCCGGGTTCCGCGTTGGATTGGAGCCTCCTCACGTCGGCTGCTACGGGGGCGATGGCTGGCACGCCGTCCGGCTCTCTCTCCCTTTGCGGAGCAAGGGGAGAGGGCTGGGGTGAGGGGTTGATCGCGACTGCGTTGGTGGCCGCACCCCTCAACCGGCCTTCGGCCACCTTCTCCCCTCGCTCCGCAAAGGGAGAAGGCGCGGGGGCGGACGCGCCGGGTTTTGGGGATTTCGCTGGTTCAGGCCGCTTGGCCGGAATGGGTCTCGGCGGCGCGGGGACGGAGCGTTCCAGTTTGTAGAGCAGCCGGGCAAAGTCCTCTGCCTGCGAACGCAGCCCGGAGTAGTGGACTCGGCCATTGACGAAACGGAAGACTGGCTGCTGGCCGGGCGGTGTCGCGAAGCCGCGGGGAGCAAGATACTCGGCGAGCAAGCCGTTCAGCCCGGTGTCGTTGGTGGACAATTGGTTGACGTCGCGGCCCAGCTCCCGCGCGAGCGCGTTCAGTAGACGGATGGGCATCACGCCGAGAACCTGCGATGCGCGGTCGGCCGGCTGGTCCGCTGGCAGAGCACCGGGCGTGTAGGGATGACGATACGCCTCGGGTAGCTTCGGCGTGAGGAGGACGCCGAAGTCCTCGAAGCGGTAGGCGATGGGCATGCTCGCGGCGGCGCAAATGGCGTCGAGGGTTTGGATCAAGGTTTGGCTCCGGCGCACTTCGCCCAGCCGGATGACGGTAAAATTCAAGTCCGGCCCGACGATGGGTCGCTCGGTTCCAGGGATGGGATTGCCGTTCCCGTCGAGCATGGGCACCACCCGCCGCTCGACAGGCGGCAGATCGGGATAGTGCGAGGTCACGAGGAAGTTCACGCCCTTGCTGTCCGGGTCGAACTTGCGGGCATCAACGATGAGGAACTTGACGATCTCAGTCAGCGGCATGCCATCGTATTGCACCTGCGGCAGCGCAATCTTCTCCGCCTTCGCACGCACGGCGGCCCCGGCGGGTTGCTCCACCAGCCGGGGCGCGACGAACGGCTTCGCGAGGTCGCGCGGGCGGAAGACGATGCCGTAGTCCTCGACGACGAACTGCAGCCCGGCGCTTCGCCCATCGGGCCTCCGCACGTCGGCAGTCTTGCAAATCACATCCAAGACCTGGTTCAGCGTCAGCCCCCTGAGGACGGAGGTGACGTGGATAAGCACAACGTCGAGGTCAACTTGCGTGGCCGCGTCGCCGGGCTGGCCGGTGGAGTTGAGGAGGAAGTTGAAGCCCCTTTTCTCCGGGTCGTGCTTTCGGCCATCGGCTTCCAGAAACTTCACGACTTCGGGCAACGGCAGGCCGTCGTAGGTGATTTCCGGGAACACGACCGTGTCGAGCCGCTGGAGCAACGTGCGCTGCGCCGGACTCCAGACCCCGGCGGGCCGCTCCACCAGACGCGGAGCGACGAAGGGTTGGGCGCGGTCGCGCTGCGTGAAGACGATGCCGTAGTCCTCGACGGTGAACTGGATTGGCTCGCTGGCGGTCTTGCAGACGAGGTCGAGCACCTGCGCGAGCGTCAGCCCCCGGAAGACGCTCGTGACCTTGATGAGGACGGTGTTGAGGTCAATGCGGGCGGGTGCTTCGAGCGGCTGGGCGGCGGAATTGAGGAGGAAGTTGAAGCCCTTCTTCTCCGGGTCGAATTTGCGGGCGTCCTGCTGGAGCATTTTCACCACCTCGGGCAAGGGCAGGCCGTCATAGGCAATTTCCGGGAACACGACGGCGTCGAGCCGCTGGAGGATGGCGCGCTGCGCGGGAGTCCAGTTCTTTGCGGCTGGCAAGGTGGTAGCAGCCGAGGTGACGAGGCTCTGGCCGACCGGCGGGGTCTGGGGTCTGGGGTCTGGGGTCTGGGGAGTAGCGAGCCTCCTCACGTCGGCTGCTACGGGGGCGGGCTGATTGGGCGCAACGGCCCGTTTCACAACCGGAGCCAAGGCCGGCACCATGATGATGTCACCGGATTGGAGCGGCGTTTCATCCCCCCGCGCTTTGTCGGCGAGCAGGTTGGCAACATTGAACTCCTCCACATTCCCCTGGCCGCTCTTGACCCGGAGCAGCTTCACCCGCGCGAGGTCGCCGTTCGTGGTGATGCCGCCGACGCGGGTGATGGCGTTTAGCAGAGTGGGCTTGAAGTCCGGCGGCAGCACCAGCGGGCCGGGCGTGATGAACTCACCGGCGAAGTGGAGGGTGAAGGGCGGCGGCGTCACCGGGATGGTGGCGACGATTTTGGTTTCAAACGTCAGGGTGACGGTGGCCGTGCGCAACTGCGTGGCCTCCAACAGTGCCTTCACCGCCACCCGCGCGTCGCCCAATCCCTTGCCGCCCACGGCGACGCGGCCAACGCCCTTGACAGTGATGCTGCCGTCGCGTCTGACCGGGTAGATGGCGTTGTAGGAATCATCCTCCGCCACGATGAGCCGGAGCACGTCGCCGGGCGCGATGGTAGCAGCCGAGGTGACGAGGCTCTGACTGGCGGGCGGGGGCTGGGAAGAAGTGAGCCTCCTCACGTCGGCTGCTACGGGGGCAGGAGGCGCGGCCTCGGCCTTCGGCTTCGGCGCCAGTGACTTCGTTTCCTCCAGCAGCTTCTTAAGCCGGGCCAGCTCCGGCGCGGCGGGCGGCAGCACGGCGGCATACTCGGTCAACGCTTGTTCTATCAGGTCGGTGACATTGGCGTAGTCCTGCGCGGTGGTGGCGGGGTTGGCGCGGACGGTTTTCACGAGCGCTTCCAAGCGGTCGCAGTGTTCGCGCGCCAGCGCAGCGTTGATGGGGCGGCTCGTGCCGGGAACCGCGGGCGTGGGCGGGGTGGCGGCTGGCAGCGGCGCGTGCGGCGGGACGAGAACCGGCGGCGCGGCTGGTTTGGCGTTGGTGGTTCGCGAGTGGTCGGGCGTGAACAGGATGCCAAAACCCTCGACAGAATACTTCAGCCCGGCGGGCACGCCATCGGGCCGCTTGACTTCGGCGGTCTGGCAAATCGCGTCCAGCACCTCGCGCACGGTCGCGTTCTTACGCACGGCCTCGTGCTGGATGAGGACGGTTTCGAGGTCCACCTGCTGTTCAGCGGAGCCGGGCTGGCCGGTGGAGGACAGGAGAAGGTTGAAGCCCTTCTTCTCGGGGTCGTGCCGTTTCGCGTCCTGTTCAAGCATCTTGATGACTTCGGGCAAAGGCAGACCGTCGTATTGCACGCTCGGGAGGACAACCGCTTCGAGCCGCTCGCGGAGTGCGCGCTGGCGTGGCGTCAAGGCGGCCGGGGCTGACGCGGCTGGCTTGGTGCGCTCCTGGAAAACGACGCGGTCTGTCTCAATGCGATACTCCAAGGCCGCAAATTGCCCATCGGTGGGGCGGCGGGCGTCAGCGGTCTTGAGGATGGCGTCCAGAGCCTCAAGCACCGACACATCGCGCAGGACGGTGGTGACCTTGATGAGGACCGTTTCCAAATCCACGGCGGCAGGGGAATTCGTTTTAGCCGTTTGAAGGGCGAAATGCACACCGCGCCGCTCCGGGTCGTTCTTCTTGGTGTCGAAGGACAGGAACTTGACCACTTCGGGGAGCGGCAGGCCGTCGTAAGTGACTTCGGGCAAACGCGTCTCGGCGAGCTTGCTCAGGATGGCGTCGCGGCCCGTGACTGCGCCGAACGAGAACGCGATGGGTTTGGTAGCATTGAAGCTGGCATCCACGACCAACTCGTGCGTCTCCGTGCCGGCCTGCCGGTGGACGGCGGCGAGGGTGTATTTGCCGGGCGGCAGCGGTTGCGGGAAGCGGAAGCGGCCCTCGGCATCCGTCACGGCGAAGTAGGGGTGCGGCAGGATGCTGACGTAGCCGAAGAGCCACGGGTGAACGTCGTCCTTCGTGCGGAGGAAAAACTCGGGCGCGGTGAACTTGGCCTCGACGGGGCGGCCGGGGTCGAGCACGCGGTTGAACTCGCGGTTGGCGGGGTTGGTGGGCGTGGGATGGAAGTTCAGGTTCACGTCCGTCTCCCAGCGGATGGGCTGGCCGGTTTGCACGGCGGTGATGTAGGGCTGGTATTCGTAGCCTTGGATGCGGATGGAATGCGTGTTCGTCGGCGCGGGGAAAGGAAGGTTGGGCAAGCCTTCCTTCACATATACGAGCACGTCGGCGAGGCCGCCGTCGGGGGCGACGCGGTGGTTGCGAGTCTCCAGCGGTGCGCGCAGCAAGCCGCCGAGAAGCATGGCGAGCTTCTCCGAGTCAGCCTTGTTGCCCAGGAAGGTGATTTGCCCGTCTTGGTAACTCACCAACGGGCCGGTGGATTCGTTGTGTCGGAGGCCGTGGCGCAGGCAAAACTCCTGCAACATGAGCGAGGGAGTATTCGGCACCGTGCGTCCGCGGGTCTGTTCGTGGGGAAGGTGCCGAATGAGCGCGATCATCATCCGGTGCTGCTCCACGGCAAAGCGGATGCCGGTCTCGAAGTGGATGGTGTTGGTCTTGCCGTTGGTCACGGTCGTTACCGAGCTGATGCTCATCGTCAAGGTGGGCTTGAGGGGAACTGTTTTCACCAAGCCCAGCGGAATTGGAATGTCGCGCTCCGGCGGCGGCGTGCCGTTGAAGCGGACGCGGCCTTGGATGATGGCGGGCTTGGGCTGCGGTTGGATGAGCAAGGTCGCGCCGCGCGGTTGGTTCTCCGGCGTTTTGGTTTTGGCCTGCCACCACTTCGCAACGGTGCGGGACGGGGCTTCGCTGGCGGCGCGGTTGGCGGCGCAGCCGGGCAGGAGGGCGACGGCGGCGAGGGCGAGCAGGGCGGCGGTGGTTTGCAACGCGAGGCGCGCGCGGCCGGGCGCGTGCCAGTCGCGGGGCGGGAGGGCGAGGAGGCGTTCGACGCGGCGGCCGAGACCGGAGCGCAGGCCGGCCATGCCGAGCGCGGCGTCGGGGGCGGCGGCGGCTTCGCGGCCGAGGGCGAGGAGACATTCCGCGAGGGTCACGGGGCCTTGGGCGCAGGTGAGGCTGGCTTCGTCGGCGACTTGCTCGCTGGCGGCGCGGAGTTGGCGGCGCGCGAACCACGCGAGCGGATGCCACCAGCAGGCGGCGGTGATGAGTTCGGCGGCGAGGTGCCAGAGCGGGTCGCGCGCGGCGAGGTGCGCGAGTTCGTGGGCGAGCATCACGTCCTGCTGCGGCGGGGTGAAGCGGGCGGTGAAGTCGCCGGGCACGCCGACGGTGGGCCGTAGCCAGCCAAACGCGGCGGGCGCGTGGAGTCGCAGACTCTCGAGCACGCGCACGGGGCGGTGCAGGCCGAGTCGCGCGGCCAGTTCGCGGACGCGGGCTTCGAGCGCGGCGGCGGCACGGGTGAAGTGGCGGTGTCGCAGGAGGGCGAAGCCGGCTTGCGTCCAGATGAGTCGCGCGAGGAGCAGGGCGGTGCCGGCGAGGAGGAGGGCGAGCGCAGGTGGGAAAGTGGGAGAGTGAGAAAGTGGGAGGGGCGGCGGGGGGAGGGACGGGGCGGGCTCGAAGGGGAGCGGTTCGGGGGCGAGGAAGGGCTCGGGCTCCGAGGGAATCGGAGATGGGAGTTGGGAGATGGGGGGAGGTTCGGGCAGGGCGATGAGGGCTGGAGTGGGCTCGGGAATTGGCGTGGGCGCGGGGCGGAGGTTTTCGAGGGCGGCGCGGAGTTGAACGGTGGCTTGGCTGGTGAGGCCGGTGAACTCGGCGGCGCAGAGCAACGCAAGCGCGACGAAGACGGCGCGCCACAACGAGCGTCGCGCGACGGCGCTGCGGAGGAGGGGTTGCGCGGCGGTCGCAGCGAGGACGACGAGCGCGGCTTCGGCGGCGAGCCAGACGAAGGGCACGAGCCACGCGGGGAGTGGGTCAGGGGTGTTCATGGGGAAAGGATTTTGCCGCGAAAGGGCGCAGAGGACACAAAGAGGCAAGCCTTTGAAGGGGCACGTGCTTTGCGCCCTTTGCGTGCTTTCGCGGCTGAGACATCGGGTTTCAAAGGCGTTTCTTGCGGTCGGCGATGAGTTGCGCGATTTCGTCCAGCTCGGCGCGGCTGACTTCGCGGGAGCTGAGGAGCTGGCTCACGGCGTCGGCCAGACTGCCGGCGAAGAGGCGGTCCACGAGGTGGTCGGCGACGCCGCGCGTGACGTCATCGGCCTGGACGGCGGCGCGGTAGATGAAGCTGCGGCCTTCGGCGCGGTGGCGGACGAGGCGGCGGTCTTCCATCTTGCGAAGCATGGTGGCGATGGTGGTGTAGGCATACTCGGCGCTGCCGCCGAGGGCTTCGTGGACGGCGGCGACGGGGGCTTCGCGCTGCTTCCAGAGGACTTCGAGGATGGCGAGCTGGAGGTCGCCGAGGCGGTGGGTGGGGGGCTTGGGCATGGGGAATTCGAAGATCGGAGTTCGGAGCGGGAAGATGGGTTGTTGGTGGTGACGACCGCGTTAATACTACTAGGGTAGTAAATGCGTCAAGCGGAGATTTTTGCGGGGACGGGGACGGGAGAGCGGGGAGGGCGGAGGCGGACGGGCTAAAACGCTTCGGGGGAAAAGAAAATGCCCCACCATTGCCGTGTGCAAACAGTTCCTTTGAACTGCCAGAGAAACAGGTGGGGCCGAATCAGCGGCTTTTGCCTTCCAGTGAAGGCCTGACAGCCGCCGTTGAAGTTAAGGCCCCGGCATTTGTTAACTTACGGTTCAAGGACTTGGTTTCCGAATCACGAACAGGGCAGGGCAAAATCGAAAGCGTTTGAAAGAGCCGCCGGCGGCGGGAGGCGCGCCTTGCGTTGACGACGGGAGTATCGGCCGCGGCGCGGTGCATACAAGGAATTAAGTTTACCGCGGCAGGTTATTTTCACTCGGCGGCGCGGGCGGTGGCAAAGTTAATGCGGCCGCGCCCGGCACGTTCTTGACCTGTCCCGCTCGCCGCCTATGCTCCCGCGCCATGGATTTGAAGCGTCTGCTCCTGCTCCTGTCGCTGCTGGCGACGGGTGCCCCGGCGGTCCCGGCGGCCCAGCCTGCGCTGGTCAATGGCATTGTGGCCATCGTCAATGAGACCGTCATCACCGAGAAGGCGGCGCGCGAGTTCATCGACCCGGCCGTCATCGCACTGGAGCGGCAGCCGGGGATGTCCCAGCAGGCCCGGAACGAGAAGATGATGGAGATCTATCGGGATGGCCTCAACCAGCTCGTGGAACGGCAGCTGACCCTCGATGATTTCAAGGCGTCGGGCTACAGCTTCCCGGAGAGCCTCATCGAGGACTTCGTGCAGGAGCGCATCCGCGAGCGCTACGGCGACCGCGTGAAGCTCATCAAAACGCTCGAAGCGCAGAACATGACCTACGAGCAGTTTCGCACGGACATCCGCGACCAGTTCATCGTCGAGCAGATGAACCTCAAGAACGTCTCCTCGGCGGTCATCATCTCGCCGTTCAAGATCGAGACCTACTACAAGGAGCATCCGGAAGAGTTCAAGCAGCAGGAACAGGTGCGCCTCCGGATGATCGAGCTCCGGAAGCCGGACGGCACCGATCCCAAGGCCGTGCTGGGTCGCGCGCAGGAAATCATCGGCATCCTGGCCAAGGGCACGCCGTTCGCGGAGATGGCCCGCACCTATTCGGAAGGGTCACAGCGGCGCGAGGATGGCGATCTCGGCTGGGTGAACCGCGACGTGCTGCGCAAGGAGTTTGCCGCGGCCACCGCCGGTCTCAAGCCCGGCCAGAGGACCGGCGTCATTGACCTGCCCGACGCCTGCTTCATCCTCCAAGTCGAAGAAATCAAACCCGCCCAGCTTCGCCCGCTGACCGAGGTGCGGGAGGAGATTGAAAAGACGCTCCTCAGCCAGGAGCGGGCCCGCCTGCAGAAAAAATACGTTGAACGCCTCAAGAAGAAGGCGTTCGTGCGCTACTTCTGAGCTGGCCGGTGCCGGCCGTCATACCAGCGGGAAGACTTTCGCCAGCAGCATCACTACCAGCAGGCCGGTCAGGCCCATGATGCTGACCATGGGGGAGAAAGTGGTGAGGCACTCCCGTTCGGTGAAGCCGCTCATTTTGCAGATCACCCAGAAGCCGCTGTCGTTCATCCACGGCATCATTTTCGAGCCGCACCCGATGGCCAGCGCCACCCAGAGCGGATGGAAGCCGAGCAGTTCCGGCGTCGCCATGCCGCCGACCACGCCCACGGCGGTGATCATCGCCACCGTGGCCGAGCCCTGCGCGATGCGGACCAGCGCCGTCACCGCCCACGCCAGCGGCAGGATGGCGATGCTGTAGGTCGTCGAGAGCTCCTGCACGCGGGGCCCGATGCCGCATTGCTGGAGCACCCCGCCAAACGCCCCGCCCGCCGACGTGATGAGGATGATCAAGCCCGCCTCCTCCAGCGCGATGGACACGCCTTTGTCCAGAACCTCGCCGCTCTTGCGTCCCTGCCAGAGCAGCGTGGCCAGTGCAATGAGCGCGGAGATGCCAAGCGCCACCGTCGAGTCGCCGAGCGTGCGGATCAACTGGATTGCGCCCGGCCAAAAGGTGAAGACCCGGCCGTAAAACTCAGCCCCGCCTTTGGAATCCAGCAGCGTCGCGGCACTGATCAGCAATACGGGCAGCAGAATCGGCAGGGCCGCCAGCCAGAAGGGCGGCAGCTGCTTTTCATCCCGTTGGGAGAGGGTTTCCAGCTCGGCCAGCGACAGCTTCGAGTTCTCGCGGATCGGAACATTCACCCGGCGGTTGACCCAGTGGGCAAAAATCCAGCCCGCTCCCGCGGTGATCGCGCCCACGATGCAGCCGCCGAGGATCATCAGGCCCATGTCCACATTAAGCTCCTTGGCCACGAAAAGCGGTCCTGGTGTCGGCGGCACGAGCGAATGGGTCATCGTTGCCCCCGCGATGATGGACAGCACGTAAAGCGTGTAATTCTGCCCGGTCCGCATCCGCATGGCCTTGCCCAGCGGAATCATCAGCAGGAAGACCGTGTCAAAAAACACGGGTATGCCGAGGAGAAAGCCGCTGATGAGGAAGGCCAGCGGTCCGCGTTGCTCGCCCAGCACGCGCAGGGTCGAGCGCACGATGCGATCCGCCCCGCCGCTGTCCAGCAGGCATTTGCCCACGATGGACGCAAAGGCGATGAGCACCCCGATGCGCCCCGCCGTGCCCCCAAATTCACGCGTCACGCGTTCGATCGCCGGCTGCTCGGCCGCTTTCTTCGCCGCTTCGGGGGCAAGCTTGCGGCTGATGCCGTGCTTCACAATGGCCTCCGACGGCGTCAGCGCCGCGACTGCGAGCGCGCCCAGCACGAGCGCGAGAAAGGCATGCAGGCGCAGGGCGAGAATGCCGCCGAGCACCACGACCATGCCAAGAGCCAGAATCCAAAGCGGGTCCATAGGGTCGCCTGAGCGGGTGACAACCGGCAGTTTCCGGGCTGCACCCGGACGTGTCGAGGCCGGAATGAATCTTCCTTGCCGCAGCAAGGTTTCCGGAAGGGCCAAGGATTCCGCTTGATGGCCGGCTGCATTCCCGGCGTCCTACTCCCCATCATGCCAGCACCGCTGTTTTCCCCGGCCTGGGGCCGTCGCGCGTTCATCGCGGCGTCCACCATGGGACTGGCCGGCCTGAGCTTCGGCAGTTCCGCCACCGGCAATGCCACGCTGGCCCCCCGGAAGCGGCCCGCCAAATCCACCATCCTGTTTTTCCTCTGCGGCGGCGCCTCCCACATCGACATGTGGGACATGAAACCCGAGGCGCCAGCCGAGTATCGCGGCGAGTTCAAGCCCATCCGGACCACCGCCGCGGGCGTGAACATCTGCGAGCACCTGCCGCTGACCGCGCAGCAGGGGCATCACCTCGCGTTGGTCCACGGCGTCACGGACTACGGCCGGGCGACCGGCGACCACCACGCGGGCTACTATTACAACCTCACCGGGCACGTGCCGGACGAGACCTTCAAGCGCGAGGGCAATGACCGCCGGCCTTACCCGACCGACTGGCCGTCCGTCGGTTGCGTGGTCGGCGCGAAGCGTCCGCCGCACCCGAAGATGCCGCAGGTCGTCACGCTGCCCTTCAAGCCCAGCCGTGCGCCCTACACGCGGCCGGGACAGTTCGCCGGCCGGCTCGGCATGGAGTTCGATCCCTTCTTCGTCGCCGGCAACCGCGAGCAGCCGCTCCAGTTCACCGCGCCCACACTCACGCTCGACGCCGGCATGACCACGGCGCGCATGGGTGACCGTCGTGCGCTGCTCGACGCGGTGAATTCCGCCCGCCGCGAGCTGGACCACGAGGCCATCGTCAGCAATTACGTCCGGCAGCAGGAAAAAGCCTTCTCCCTCCTCGCGTCCAGCGCCACCGCCGGCGCGTTTGACATCGCGACCGAAAAGCCCACGACCCTCGACCGCTATGGCCGGACCATCAACGGCATGGGCCTGCTCATGGCCCGGCGGCTCGTCGAGGCGGGCGTGCCCTTCATCACCGTCTTCTGGGCGGAGAGCGATGAGGCCGTCGCCAAGAAATGCCTCAGCGGCGGCGGTTGGGACACGCACGGCAGCAACTTCGCCTGCCTGAAGGAGGACCTTTTGCCCGAGTTCGACCGCGGCTACTCGGCCTTGATTGAGGATCTGGCCCAGCGCGGCCTGCTCGATTCCACCCTCGTGCTCGTAACCAGCGAGATGGGTCGCAAACCCAAGATCGGCGATCCCCGCACGCGCGGGAAGGTCGCTGCGGGTCGCGACCATTGGACGGCCTGCATGAGCGTCGTGATGGCCGGCGGCGGCATCCGGGGCGGACAGGTTTATGGCGGCACGGATGCCCGCGCCGAATACCCTGCCGAGTTGCCCATCGGTCCCGAGGACGTGGCCAAGACGGTCTATCACGCCATGGGCATCGACAATCTCGAGGCCACCGATTTCCAAGGCCGCCCCTACAACCTGCTGGAGGAGGGCCGCCCGCTGGGCGCGCTATTCACGTAGCGCGACACTTCGATGTCGAGTTTGGGATCCGGAGCGCGCCAGCTTCCTTGGCTGGAAAAACCGGAGTCCCCGCAAAGACTTTTGGACACATGGAAATAACCGGAAGTAGTCGGAATTACCCGGAATATCAAAGGGTTGTGAGGTTTTTCAGGTCGGAAGCTGTTTTTGGACAGATTTGATTTAAA
>Ga0172367_10002519_pt1 | contig 24981 bp, 17 predicted proteins | sample Lak10m_FD_114542 | JGI IMG/M metagenome (GOLD analysis project Ga0172367, IMG submission 114542) | Freshwater microbial communities from Kabuno Bay, South-Kivu, Congo - kab_022012_10m | ecosystem: Environmental > Aquatic > Freshwater > Lake | place: Democratic Republic of the Congo: South-Kivu...
CCTCCAGAGCTTCACTACTCGGAACCCGCTCCTCCCTCCTTGGAAAAGAAATCCCTCCACCCCTTTCTCAGATGGCTCTCTTCCCGTGAGCACAAGCGGGTCCTTTCTCGTGAGCGCTAACGAGATCAGGGAGCGCCCAGAGATTTACTTTGCACGGGTTTTCAGGACCAACAACGACCCCAGGGCGAACATCAACGCACTGTAGGTAAAGGCGACGGAGGTTCCGGCCCAACTCCAAAGCGCCCCGACAACGATGCTCGACAGAAAATCTCCCACGCCATTTACCGTGGCCAATGTGCCGAAGGCCATGCCGTGATGTTCTTCGCCTACCAATTCCGCGCAAAAGGAGTCTTCGAGCGTTTCTTCAATTGCCACGTAGACGCCGCCAACAACGAAAATGCCGGCCAGCGTCCAGAGCGTCAGCGGGAGGAAAATGATCGCCAGCGCCATCAAGGACGCGAGCGCATAGCCGGCTGCCAGCACGAGGTGCTTGGGGAAATGATCCGCTAACCAACCGGCGATAAAGGCAAAGCCCGCATAAAAGACGTTGTGCAGGACGTAGAGGGCGACCGCAAAACTAGCGGCTTTGGCCGCCCCGAGTTCTGGTGTGAGTTTTTGGGTCGCCAGCAGGATCAGCAGCGTGTGCGCGAAATCTCCCGCTCCGAACAGTCCAACCGCGAGGAGAAACTTTCGGAAAGGCGACGGTAGCATCCGCAACTGTTCTCCAAACGAAATGTGCGGAACGGGCTTCCGTTCCTTTTCGCGCACGACAAAGGCAATCAACCCCACTGCGATCAAACTCGGCACCAGCGTCACGAGGAAGAGCGTGGGATAATGATGATGGAAAACTCCAAGCAGGAAGAACGCCGACGCCGGTCCGACGATCGCACCCAGTGTATCCATCATCCGCTCAAACCCAAACGCTCGGCCGTAGGTTTCCTTCGTCACCGCACCGGCTAACAGAGCCTTTCGCACCGGCTGCCGGACTCCGCGACCTAGCCAGGCAAAGGAGCGGGCCAGCAGAATGTGCCAAGCGGCGGTTGCGAAACCGAACGAGGCGGTTCCCAACGCAGTCACCAAATAGCCGATCACCGCGACTGGTTTGCGGCGCGTCAACTTGTCGGTGTAGTAGCCCGACGCCATCTTGGCGAAGCTCGACAGGCCATCGGAAACGCCTTCAATGAGCCCGACCCAAAATGCGGCCACACCCATCGTCGCGAGAAACGCGGGCATGACAGTTGTGGCAATTTCGTGTGACCAATCGCTAAACAATGATGCGAGCCCGATACCGAGCACGGTGCGATTAAGCCACACAGGACCGGTGCGACGGCGCGGAGGATTTGGACTACCTTTGGAGATCATTTCGCGGCAGACCCAATCCGCTGTTCACCAAAGCTTGACCTCTTTCCCAAGTCCTTTTCGATGGCAAGCAGCCGATTGTATTTGGCGATGCGCTCGGATCGACAGAGCGAGCCGGTTTTGATCTGGCCCGCACTCGTCCCGACCGCAAAGTCCGCAATGAACGCATCCTCCGTCTCGCCGGAGCGGTGCGAAATCACGGTGCCGTAACCGGCCTTCTGTGCCATGGCCACAGTTTCAAGAGTTTCAGAGACGGTTCCGATTTGGTTGAGTTTGATTAGAATCGCGTTGGCGATTCCGTCTCGTATGCCTTCCGCGAATATCTTCGGGTTGGTGACGAAGTTATCGTCTCCGACGAGTTGCAGCCTTTTACCGAGCGCTTTGGTGATCGCCAGCCACCAATCACGATCCTCTTCGCCCATACCGTCTTCCAAGGAGACGATGGGATACCTCTTCAACCACTCACGATAAAGCTTCACCATTTGATCCGGCGTCTTACGCGACTGGTCGGATTTCTTGAACACGTAGGCGCCAGTGTCATAAAACTCGCTCGCCGCCGGATCGAGCGCGATGGCGATGTCCTTGCCGGGCCGGAAGCCCGCCGCCTTGATGGCCTCGACGATGACCTCAACCGCTTCATCGTTGTTCTTGAGGTTCGGGGCAAAACCGCCTTCGTCGCCCACGGCCGTGACGAGTCCGCGCTTCTGCAAGATCTTCTTCAACGCGTGGAATGTTTCCGCTCCGAAGCGCAGCGCCTCGGCAAACGTCGGGGCACCGATGGGAAACAGCATGAACTCCTGAAAGTCCACGTTGTTCGTCGAGTGTGCGCTACCGTTGATCACGTTCATCATCGGTGTCGGCAGAACATAGGGTGCTCTTGACTTGCCGCAGTGCAGTTTGCGGATATGGGCGTAAAGCGGGATTTTCGCATCCAGCGCAGCTGCGCGGCAAACGGCCATCGATACACCCAGAATGGCGTTCGCCCCAAACCTGGCTTTGGTCTCAGTGCCGTCGAGTTGGATTAAGAGCGCATCAATTTCGTGCTGAGCGTGCGGCGATTTGCCCTTGAGTTTCTGCGCGATGATCCTGTTCACGTTGGCCACGGCCTTGAGGACGCCCTTGCCACCGTAGCGCTTGACGTCGCCGTCGCGAAGTTCGACGGCCTCACGAATGCCGGTGGAGGCCCCGCTCGGCACACACGCCGACGCGGCGATGCCGTTGTTGAGAGTGACATTAACCATGACGGTGGGGTTGCCCCGGGAATCGAGGATTTCAATCGCCGTGACGCTTTGGAGTTTGCTCATGGATGAGGCTTTCATTGAATCAGGCTTTCGATTTGGGGTCGTGGTGTGGCTTGGGTTCGAGCCGTTGATCTGATGCGCCGTCGACCACAGTGCTCGGAGACGCATCCTGCTCAACGAGCGCCTTCGGACCGATTTCCCAATGCTCGACGTGCTTGTAGACGACGGTCTTGTCCTTCAATAAATCGCCATGATTGCGGCAGAATTCCTCCAACTTGTCCTTGTGATCAATGATCTCGACACAAAGGGTCAGGTTTGGATTGGTCGTTTCGACATCGTGGGCATGCACTTCGCCATGATCGGAAAAGCCGTAGTGGGACATGAAGGCGGCTGCGTTTCGAAGCCCGTCCTTTTTCGCGGCATTGATGATGGCGCGGTAAAGGGGTTTGGCGTTCAAAGTGCCCCAAAAGCCAACGGCCTCGGTGCGCTCACGAGGCGTGAGGTAGATCCGAATCTTACCCATTTCGCGGCTGCTGATTTCGTGTTTCATAATCGAGTCCTGTTCTGGTCGAACCGCCCCGTCGAACGGGGCACCGAAGTTGGATTTGGTTCGCTCGGGACTAAACCACTCCCAAGGCGAAAGGCTGGTAGCCGAGTCGGCGTCATGGACCTCGCGGAGGGATGTGTCGGGGACAAAGGCTGGGGAATGTCGCTTGGGAACGCCAAGGCGCTGCGAGAGATAAATTCCCGAGTGGCCGCTGCAATGGTAGGCCACAAAGCAGGCAACCCCAAAATAGATGGCATGTTCGCCACCAAACAACTCCACCCCCATCACGGTGCAGGCCAGTGGGGTATTCGCTGCCGCAGCAAAAACGGCGATGAAGCCCAGCCCTGCGAAGAGATCAATGGGAGCGCCCAGCAATCCCCCGACAACGCTGCCGAGGGTTGCGCCGATGAAGAAAAGCGGCGTGACTTCCCCACCCTTGAAACCACTGGAAATGGTCACCGCTGTGAAAAGAATCTTCCACCACCAGCTGAGGGGGTGGGCTCCGCCTTCGGTGAAGGCCGACAAAATGGTGACCGCGTGAGGCAATGGAGAATCAACACCGAGTCCCAGATAGTCCCGATTGCCAACCATCCAAGTCAGGCCGATGACGAGAATCCCGCCAACCACCGGACGCAGATAGGAAATCCGCATCCATCGTTTGAAACCCTTCTGCAAGGAGTGCGTCAACTCAGCGAAAAGGGTGCTGGCCAAGCCAAACAGTATTCCCGCTGCGGCCGCTTTCATTAACAACGCTCCTTCGAGATGGAGGAGGCCATGAGGCCGTTCCAAGTGAATGTGATAAATGGTGTGTTTGATTCCCCAAGCGGAGCAAGTCATGTCGCCAATGACACCGGCGGCAAGGACGGGGATAAGCGCGTCGTATTGAACCCGTCCGATCACCAGCACTTCCATCGCAAAAATCGCTCCGGCGAGGGGAGTGCCGAAGACCGAGCCAAAACCGGCGGCAATCCCGGCCAGCAAGAGGACTCGCCTGTTCTCCGGGGCGATGCGGAACAATCTCCCCCAAGCGCTGGCGAGGCTGCCGCCCATTTGCAGGGCAGTTCCTTCGCGTCCGGCGGAACCGCCGAAGAGATGCGTCATCAGCGTGCCAATCAACACCAATGGCGCCATCCGGGCTGGCACGCCGCCGCCGGGTTCGTGAATCTCATCAACCAGAAGGTTGTTGCCACCTTCTGCGGCCTTGCCGATCCAGTGATAAAGCAACCCAACCGCCAAACCGCTCAATGGGAGAAGATACAAAAGCCACTCGTAACGAAAACGGAGGTCGGTGACGCCATTCAAGGCCCACAGAAATAGTGCGCTGGCAGACCCCGCGAGCACACCGATTGGAGCGACAAGAAATGTCCACCGCAATACCTGAATCACCGAGGCTGCGTGCAATCGCAAATTGAGGAAATGGCGCATGAATTTACCGATTGGCCTTGAAATATATCACCGCAGCCAGGACGAGACCGGCACCGACTCCGGCTGCCCATCCATATCGGCTGGTAAAATACCACCAGCGTGAAGCCATGCCGTTGAACCCTGCGGAACGGGTGTCAGTCCAAACAAAAAGCAATCCCGTGACTGCCGCGCAAGTAATCACCGCGGCCAGAACGAAGAGTATTTTAGTCAGATTCATAAGAATTGGCCTTCATTCCTTGTTGGTGGAGTGTCGGTAATGCAATACTTTAACCTTCTCCAGCGTGACCATGCCGCCGCCGAGCATTCGCTCCAAGTGAGGCAGAAAGGCGTTGATGCGGTCTTCCTGGTCCACAATCTCAATGACAATTGGCAGGTCATCCGACAGGCGAAGAATCTTGGCCGTGTGCAGGTGGCTGGAAGCTCCAAAACCCATGGGACCACGGAGCACCGTGGCTCCGGCCAAGCCTAGTTCTCTCGCCTTGAGAACAATGGCTTCGTAAAGCGGGTGGTGCTCCCACCGGTCGCTCTCGCCTATAAAAATGCGAAGCAGCAAGGCTTCCTCAGGTAGTGTCATATCAAAATGTTCCACGGTTACCCCATAAGCGTCCAAAAACCTGCCCAAGCCACACGGCCAGGAGGCAAATCGCCACGGAAAGCAGGACATTCAGGCCAGCCCGAGCTCCTTCTCCGTCACGGAGGAGGTTGATCGTTTGCAAACTAAACGACGAAAAAGTGGTGTAACCACCGAGCACCCCTATGAGCAGGCCATCGCGCATGTGGGAGTTGAGAAAATAGCGACCGTCGGGTCCGGTTGACTCAGCAATAAACCCAATAACCAGCGAGCCGGATACGTTGATGAAAAGCGTTCCGAGCGGAAAGGACTCCCCGTAATGCCGCGCCACAATTCCGGAAATCCAAAAGCGCATGACGCTTCCCAAGGCTCCTCCGAACGCGACATAGAGATAATTGAGCATACCCTTTAGTGGTGATCCTTCGGCCACCACTTCGAAATCAAAGAGTAAAGGGTCGGGGTGGCAACCAAGGACAACACCACGCTGATGCACAGAGCTCCGATGACGCCGATGGCCAGCGGTTTGAGCATGTCTGCGCCGCTGCCAATTCCATAGGCCAATGGCAACATACCCAAGCCGGCAGCAAGGGATGTCATCAAGACAGGCCGCAGGCGGCGATGCCCACTCCGAACCAAGGCTTCATCGAGGCTCACTCCATCGGCCAAAAGGTGGTCAACGTAGTCCAGCATCAGGATGCCGTTTTTGGCCACGATCCCGACGCCGATGATGGCTCCTAGAAAGCTGACAATGTTCAACGTCGTGCCGGTAAGCCAGAGCGCCAGGACTGTCCCCAGGAGGGCGAGCACACTGCCAAAAACAATGGCGACGGGCTCGTGATAAGACCGGAACTCGATCAAAAGGACGGTGAACACCAGCAAGATGGCGGTTGCGAGAACAACCAGAAGGTTGTGAAAGGACTCTTGCTGTTGTTGAAAGAGCCCGCCGAATTCGATGCTTCCTGCGGGCAGCGATTTGTCCTTCGAAAGCTTCTCCCGTATCTCCGTCATTGCGCTGCCGAGGTCACGCCCTTCCAGACGAGCCGTCACACCGATGTTCTGGCGTAGATCTTCGCGGCGCAGTTCGATTTGACCCGGGATTTCAGAAAGATCGGCGACTTGCGAAAGTTTGACCAACGCGCCACTAGGGGCGCGCACGGGCAGATTTTTCAAACTCTCGACATCGGCGAGCCTCGACGGGTCCACAAGCACCCGGATGTTCACAACCCGGTCCCCTTCGAGTACGCTGGAGGCGATGCGTCCGAGCATGGCCGTATTCACTGCGGCCGCCACGTCGGCGGCATCAAGACCGAACCTCTGCGCGTCCGCGTAGCGCACGCGCAGGCTGAGCGACGGACCAGTCATGGTCAGTCCATCGAAAGTGTCCACCACTCCTTTGACTTCCTTGAGCTGAGCTTCGATCTCCGGCGCTTTCTTTTTGAGGAATTCCGTATCGGTCGAGAACAGTTTGACCTCAATGGGTTTGGGTGACCAGGTGAGGTCGCCGATCAGGTCGCCCAGAATGCCATGTAAGTCCCACTCGATGCCCGGAACCGCTGCCAGAAACTTGCCGCGCAATTCGGAAATCACATCGTCCGTGCTATGCTTCCGGTCCTGCTTGAGCTTGACGAGGAAATCGCCGGAATTTGGTTCGGCGAGGGCGAGAGCGAGACGTGCGCCCGTGCGCCGGGAATAACTCTCCACCTCGGGAAGACTGCGGATGATTTCCTCGGCTTGCGCCAACTGTCGGCTGGTTTCGGCGAGGCTGGTTCCCCACGGGGCGTGGTAATCAATCACAAATCCGCCTTCGTCCATCGCGGGAAGAAAGTCGCTTTCGAGTCGCTGAAAAAGAAAGCCTCCGGCTGCCATAAGCGCGATGCACAGCAGCAAAGTGGTCTTTGAAAAGCGGAGCGCGCGCCGCACCGCAATTTCGTAAAGCCGGATGAGAACGTGCAGAAGCGGACCGCCTTCTTCGCTTGCCGGGGCGTGGCCATGCTCAAGGTGGGACCGGTCCCGAATAAACCAGGCGGCGAGAGAGGGTGTGAGAGTGATCGCCAGCACGAGGGAGGTCAGCAAGGAAACAACCATGGTCATCGCGAGGGCGCGGAAAAAGACGCCTGCCAACCCAACCAAGAACGCCAGCGGGAGGAAGACGACGACCGGTGTAAGGGTGGAAGCCACTAGCGGGGCGAAGATTTCTCCAACCGCATCCGCGATTGCGTCACGTCGGTTCCGCCCCAAGGCGATCTTGGCGTAAATGGCTTCGACCACGACGATGGCGTCATCAATCACCAAACCAATCGCGGCCGCGATGCCGCCCAGCGTCATCAAATTGAAGCTCAAACCCGCGAGCCTCATGGCCAACAGTGTGATCAGCACTGTCACCGGAATAACGACCACGGCCACGAGCGTCGTTCCCCAGTTTTTCAGAAACAGGTAGATGATGACGACCGAAAGAATGAGTCCAAAGGCGATGGCCTCCCAGACACTGCCAACGGATGCCCGCACCAACTGGGATTGGTCGTAGAAGAAGGCCACCTTCATATCCGGCGGCAATTCCAGCTTGAGTTTGGCCAATTCCGATTGCAGGTCGCGCGCGATGTTCAATGTGCTGCCGTCGGGCTGACTGCGTACATTGATCAGCACAGAGTTGACGCCCTCGGCGGTGACTACGTTGAAAATCGGTTCGGGGCCACGCTCCACCCGCGCAAAGTCCTTAACCGAAACAGGGCGTCCCCCGACCACTCCAACGGTCAGATTCTCGATGTCTTCAGGCGTCTTGAGCCGCCCATCAACGACGGTGAGATATAGTGTGTAGTCTTCCTCGTGCAGCCCGGCGGGCGAAATGAGGTTGTTTTTCACGAGAGCATCGGCGACCTGGGCAAGCGCCAATCCCGATGCCTGCAATCGCAGGGGATCAACGACGATGTGATATTCGGGGGTGCGCCCACCGACCAAATCGACACGGGCCACTCCTGGGATGCGCAAAAATCTGGGTTTGAGGTTATAGCGCGCGGTTTCCCATAAGGCGGTGATGTCGCGAGTCGGGCTGGTGAGACTGACTCCAATGATGGGGAACGCCGAGAAAGTGAGTCGCCAGACCGTGCTGCTTGCCGTGGGCGGAAGAGTGCTCCGAATCTGCCCTAGGCGTCCAAGGACATAAAGTTCGCTCTGAACCATATCAACATCCCAGGTGAAGAACACGTTGATTTCGGCTGAACCGCGCCCGGTGGCCGAGCGGATGGTCACCGCGCCGGGGATGTCCTTCATGGCCTCCTCAATGGGTCTTGTGATGGTGGCCATCATCTCGTCGCCGGGCATCACGCCGTTGTCCACGAGAATCACCACGCGCGGGAAATTCGTTTGAGGAAAGACCGAGGACGGCATCTTCACCGCCGCATACAATCCCGCGAGGCAGAGGATCAGGGTTATGAAGACAATGGCCTTCGAGTGTCGGATGGCCCACTTCCCAAGCGATGAGTTGGTTTCAGTCTTCATGCCTTTGCGGCTGGGAGGTCAATGTTTGGATTCATCACTCGTTTTGGATTTCCACACGTAAATCTGGGTGTCGGCACTTAACTGAAGGATCAAGGCTTCAGTACCCGAACCTTGGTTTCTTTCGGCAATCCGTAGGCGCCAACTGTCACCACCGTTTGGCCTTCGCCGAGACCTGCGCCGTCAATTTCGACCAACCCGGCGTCACGAAGGCCCGTTTTCACAGGCTTTTGCGTCGCCTTGCCCCCTTCAACCAGGGCCACCACTGTTCCGCCTTCAGAGGTTTTGACCACGCTTGCAAATGGCGCCGCCAGGCAGTTGGTTCGAGCTTCGCTTACTATGCGAACCCGCACCCATTGACCGGCACGCAGACGGGAATCCGCCGATATGGACGTTCGCACCAGAGTCGCGCCGCTTTTCGGGTCCACTTGTGGGCTTATGAAGGTGACCGAACCGTTTGCCAACGGAGTGTTGGATTCCGAGCCGAAGATTTCGGCGAGTTGCCCGGGCTTTAAGCTCCCAGCCTCATTGCCGGGGACACTGGCAGTAACCACGAGTCGCGCCGGGTCAACCACCTCGGCAACAATTGTATTCAAATCCACGGCCTGTCCGGGCTGGACATTGACGCGAGCAACAGTGCCCGAAAGGGGGCTGGTCAACTGAACCAGACTGAGCTGCGCTTGCGCCGTGGCAAATTCGGCCTGGGCGTTCGCGAGCTGTTGAGACGCCTCTTGCATCGTTTTGTCAGAAGTGCCGGCCACAACTTTGAGCTTTTCCTGCCGGGCCACGACGCGTTCGGCGAAAGCCAGGCCGCTCTTCGCCTTTTCCACGGCGGCCAACGCAATTCTGTCGTCCAGCTTCACCAACACTGTCCCGGCCGAAATCCGTTCGCCCTCCTTCACCGGCACGGACAAAACCACGCCCGCGACCGGTGCCGCCAGGCGGGCCGATCCACCCGGCTGCCCTCCTCCCGCCGGTTCCGGTTCTATTGTGCCATAAGCCTCAACATGCGCGCGCAAAGTGGCCCGAGTAAGGGTTGCGACTTCCACGGCTACTTCAGTTGTTACTTTCTGTTCTTCCTCGGCCCCTCCGCGTTTGCATGCTGTTAGAATCAAGGCAACGGCTGTCAGCATTGCAAAGGCCGGTAATAGTTTGAAGTTCATGCGTGTGGTTGGATGGGCTGTCTGAGTGGAAAAAGTCATTTCGGATTTAGGGAGTAAACGCGCAGCTCGGCCGTTTGGCCGTCTCGTTGCGGCACCGCGAGGAAAAGTTCGTTGAGTTCCTGGACCAACAAGGAAGTGGCGGCACCCTTTGCTGTCGTCACGCGTCCGGCAAATTCGTAGTGATCGGAGTCCACCTGACTAACGACATCGAGAGACCCCTCGCCGCACGAGACATAGATGCAGCGTCGGACTGCGTCGTAGTGCACACCGTCCGCCTCAGGAGCTATATCGACCGAAGCCACCGCCTTGCCACTGGTGGAGTCCAACACCGCGAGCTTGCCAGGCCCGCAACCGAGGAAAAGACGGTGATGGACCCGGTCCAGGCTCATCGGGATGTTGTCTTTCGCTGCCTCCACGGGCCACGTGGCCACCACGGATTGTTTGCGTCGATCAACCACGGCCACATGGTTGGCTGAGGGGATGTTCACGTAGATGAAATCCCCATCGAGCTCGAACTGTTTCGGGAAGTTTGCCAGGGGAATCTCGGCTGTGATCACGTCCGTCCGGCTGTCCACGATGCCAAGAGCCCCGAAGGTTTTGCCAACTCCGACAAATAGTTCCCGCGTCTTCGCATCAAAGCGCAGATTGTTCGCCTTTTCCCGGAACTTGATCGAGCGTTGCCAGACGAAGGAATCCGAGTCGAGCACGCGCACCATACCGTCGCCGTTGGCAACATAAAGCCGGTGCAGTTCCGGGCGGTAAACGACCCACTTCGGCTCGTTCATGTCCGAGATCGTGTGCGCAAGCCTTCCTGCGGCCAGATCGATCACTTCCGTGGTGTTATTGTCTTCGGCGTTGAGGAAGAGCCGTTTCCCGGCGAGATCAACCGCCATCAGATCGAAGCCGCCCTTGACGAGCGGCAGGGGCACGGTTTGCACCAGTCGCGGAAGTATTCGTGCGCCTTCCTCGGCGGTGCGTGGTGATTGCTCCGTCACCGCTGACAAGGTCGCCGGGCTTTGCAAAGCGTCTTCAAGCAACCCGAGGGATTCCTGGGCCTTGGCCAGCGCGTCGAGTTGGGCGAGCGAGGCAGCGGTGAGTTCAAACTGACGTTGGGCAAGTTCGATTCGCGAGATTTCCCCTGCGTCGAGCATTCCTTGCGCGGTGCGGAGTTGGGTGGAGAGTTCGCGATTGAGGGCCTCGGCGGCTTCAGCCTTTTTCAGCGAAGCGCGGTATCCGGCCACCGCCTGTTCGATTTCCGACAACACGCGCGCCTGGAGGGCGGTGAACCTCGCAGCGCTGGTTGTGCGGCGCGCCGCGGCTTCGGCGATTCCACCTTGGTTCTGGTTGAGCACCGGAAGTTCGACCGTCAGACCGAGCGTCCATTTGTTGTCGGTTTGGTCGAGTTGATAGCCGGGATTGAGATGAATGTTCGGGTATTGTTTGGCGATTTCAAGCTGGAGCGCCGATTGCGTCGCCGCGTATTCGGCCAGCGCTCCAAGGATGTCGGCGCGGTTATTCAAGGCCTGCCGTCGAGCTGCTGAGTCTGGAAGGTCTGCAGGGACTCGTTTGAAATCGTCAAAATTGAACTCCACCTCTTCCAAACTGGCCGGAGAAAGCCCTGCTGCCTCGGCGAGTTGGACTCGTGCAGTGGCGGCTTGCTTCCCAGCGTCCAGCAACGCGAAACGCGTCTGGTTCAACGCAACTCGCGATTGAGTCACATCAAAGGGCGATACGGCTCCCGCCTGAAGCTGAGCCTCGAACAGTCGAACACCTTCGCTTTGAATGCTTTCCTGTTTTCGAAGGAGCACCTCGCTTGTCTGAGCCGCATAGAGGGCCAGCAAGGTCTTCCTCAATCGGCTCCGCACTTGCCATGCAGTCGAGACGAGATTGTAGCGGGCCGCTTCGGAAAGATGGACCGCCTGTGCAATGCGATAACCTCGCTTTCCCATGGTCTCGATGGGAATATCCAGGTTGAGGCCTAAAATCCAAGGCGGCCCGGCGGTTGTGTCGTAGCTCGGCGTGAGACTGACCGTGGGGTTGGGCCGCTCTCCGGCGGTAGTGCGCGAAGCCTTTGCACCGGCGAGTTGAGCGCGCGCCACATCAAGGTCGGGGTGAAAGTAGAAGGCGACGAGCGAGAGCCCAGTCAAATCCCACGCAGCCTGTGGACTGGTGGTGGCAAAACCGTTTTTCGAGAGGAAAGCTCGCAATCTCGGATCGTTCAAGGACCGCGCCTCCAGGTCCGAGCGTGTTTTTTCAACCGACAAGGGCCGATCCCGGAATTGCGTGCAGCCAGCCAGCACCCCTGCAAGAATCAGCAGAATTGCGGCAAATTTTGACGCTTCGTTCATGTTTTTTCTCGGTTCAGACAATAAAAAAACTCCTACACACGGATTTCGCGCTAGGCGAAGCCCGTGTGTAGGAGTCATTAGCTCGTGGTCGGGCGGTTTACCCTTCAAGAGGGATGGCAGAATCCATTGCCAACTAAGCATTCATGTAAAGGGCGTTTAGCGGTCAAAGCAAGCGTTTTCGCAATCCCATTTGCGCGAGGCGCGGGGGCGAGTGCCCTGTTTCGGTTCGATGCGTGGGCGTCGTCGATTGGGAAATCCGCACCCCTTTGTGATCGCACCATGCTGTGGCCAGGAGTTGCATTCGGTGGTGCGGAATTCGCTCCAAGTCCAGACGGTGGTCTGGAATGGTGGTTTTCCGCCTCACTTGAACCCTTGAATCTTGGGATTTCCTCATGAAACTGCTTTGGTAATAATCACGATGGTTCGATTCCCTTCACCCGCTCCATTCATTATCAAGCACTTACGACGACGTGCAAGTAAAGTGCAAGTAAACTGAATAAGGCAATCCCTCGGTTCCTTTCCTCCCAAAGCAGTGGCGATTTTCGGCCTTGCCGCTGGAGTTCGATTCAAAAGCTTGGGAAGATCGGGGACTCCACACGGAACAATTCGTTCAGAACGGTCTCCTTTGACGCATCTCGGCGCTCGTTAAGTTTGCCGCAGTCCAGAGGACCATGCAGATGTCTCGTCAACGTGGCTCATATGGTGGTCACCTTTCCAGCTTTGACGAGGCTCCCATCACCGGCCACCGACACTTTACGTTCGGCACTCAACGAAGCCGGTGAACGCTGACAATCTGCCTTAAGCACTCTTCAGAATAGTGTGCTTGGTCAGCGCGGTAGAAAACGCGATACTGGACCGAGTGAAGATTCTGATCATCGAGGACGATGGTAAGACCGCTCAAGCCATTCGGCGAGGGTTGGAATCGGAAGGCTATGAAGCAGCAGTCGCCAGGACCGGCGAGGAAGGGCTTTCCCAACTCAATTCACACGCTGTCGACATGGTGGTGCTGGACTGGATGCTGCCCGGGCGGGATGGGATTGAGGTTCTGAGACTTTTGCGAGCGCGTGGCAATAAACCAGCTGTGCTGCTGCTAACGGCGAGAGATGCGGTTGAAGATCGAGTCACAGGACTCGATTGCGGAGCGGACGATTACCTCGTCAAGCCATTTGCGTTCGCCGAACTCCTTGCCCGAGTCCGCGCCCTTTCGCGGCGAACAAATCAGGAAGCCGATCTGCGTAAACAAATTGGAGACTTAATCATCGATGCTCATTCACGCCGAATATGGCGCGCCGGGAAGGAAATCATTCTCACACTGCGCGAGTTTGACCTGCTCGTTTGCTTGGTCCGGTACGAGGGGCAAATCGTAACACGTCAGATGCTTGCGCGTGAAGTGTGGCGTGAGACTAATCGAGCGACACCCTTGGACAACGTCATTGATGTTCACCTCGCGCATCTGCGGAAAAAAGTGGATGATGGCCAACCCACCAAATTGATTCACACTCTGCGGGGAGTGGGTTTCAGATTACGGGAGGAGACATCAACATGAAACGGTGGTGGCTTACCCGATCATTAAAGCTACGCCTTGCCTTTTGGTTTACGGCCGTAGCAAGTGGCATAATGCTGGGGATGACTCCGGTGGTTTACTTCCTGATCGACGGTCGATTGCACGTCGAACTGGATCGCCAATTACGCATCGACTGGAGTTTGATTGAAGCCCACTTGGAATTGGACCCTGCGGGCCGTGTGCTATGGAACAAGTCCAGCCCTGCGACACTAAGCAGTCCGGGCTACGCAGAAACATGGTTTGAAGTGTGGTCAGGCTCGGAACTTCTGTTAAGTCATTTCCCGACAGTTGACCAGCCCATCCGACCCTTGCGCTCGCCCAAAGGAGAGACGCTTGCGGTATACAGCGTCGAGACGAGTCTTGGAACGCCTCTGCGAACGTTGGAGCGGATCGCGCACATCGGTGGTCGCAAGGTTACTCTTCGAGTTTTACGAGATGAATCCGGCCTGCATCGGACCCTAAGGGAGATACTGATTGGATTGGCTCTCGGAATACCATTCACCGCAGTACTGGCGGCGTTCGGCGGGTATTTGATGGCTGGGAGGATGCTCTCGCCCGTCAGCGTGATGGTGAAGCACGCTCGGGACATAACGTTGGATTCGCTTGACCAACGACTGCCAAATCCAAATCCCAACGATGAATTGGGCCAACTCGCCGCTGTGTTCAACGAGACTTTGCAGCGACTGGAACAATCCTTCGAGTTGCTCAAGCGCTTTACAGCAGACGCATCGCACGAACTTCGCACCCCGCTCACTGCTTTGCGTACCGTCGGTGAAGTTGCTTTGCGTGAAGAAGCGGATGCGGACTCCCTGCGTGAAACCATCGGAAGCATTTTAGAGGAGGCTCAACATCTTGGCGATTTAATCGATTCCCTGCTCTTGTTGGCGCGAGTTGAAAGCGGACGCTTCCCGTTTCACATTGAAAGCGTCCGGTTGGACGAGATAGCCGCCGAGGCATGCGAACGGCTCGGGTTGCTAGCAATGGAAAAAGGCCAGGAGATCGTGATTGTGCCCAATTATCAGGCCGTGGTCTCGATTGACAGGAAGCTAACGCAACAAGCAGTGACAAACATCCTTGATAACGCGATACGGCACAGCCAGCCGGGTGCTAAGATTCTGGTTCGATCTTTTCGAACTGAGGTGGCGTCGGGAATCGAGATCTCTGACAACGGTCCGGGTATCGCACTGGAATATGCGCGTCAGGTCTTTGAGCGATTCTTTCGCATAGATAGGGCCCGTTCCCGTACGGACGGGGGTACTGGCCTCGGTCTGGCGATCGCAAAACTGTTCATCGAACAGCAAGGTGGAACCATTCGCCTGGAAAGCCTTCCAGGGCAAGGCTGCACTTTTGGCGTGAGCTTCCGAACGAGCAAGATCACGTCCCCAGCTTGATCGAGGTCAACGATTAACGCCGCCCATGCCATTTCAAGGGGCCGAAACCTTAAGAACTCTTCAGGATACCAGAGTTGCCTAACAGCACTTCGAACCGGCAGGCTTACGGATGTGCTAGACATTCATGAGTGCGGGTTTGTTGTCCCATTCCGCGAAGGAAATGATGATAGAGCTGTTCAGCAAGCATTCCAAACACACTTATCGTCGTTGAATCTGCGGCACCACTCTCCATGCTCCCATGCCTTATCAGAGCACGCCGGGCTACGGGGAGGACTGGCCAACGACTTTTCGAAAATACAGGAGGAAGGAAGAATATGACTCGCTCGTTTGCAGGATTGTTGTCAGCGGTATCCGTCATCGTGGTGCTATTGATGTCCCTCCCTAGGGCGCAGACCATGGCACAGTCTGATACTTCAGCCGCAGGAGCAAAGAAAACTGATATTGCTGCCGAAGTGGCCGCGTTGCGGGCCGAAATGGATCGTTTGAAAGCCACTGTTCCCGATCAGTCTCACGCGATGATGGATGTGGCTTATCACTTCGGGAACCTTTGGTTCGCCGCGCAGAAAACGAACTGGCCTCTGGCAGAGTTTTATTGGTCAGAAACCCGTTCACATCTGCGTTGGGCCGTTCGGATCATTCCCATTCGTAAGGATCCGCAGGGAAATGAAATACGGCTGGCGGATATTCTTGATTCAATCGATAATACTTCACTCCAGCGAGTCGGCGATGCGATAAAGGCGAAGGACACGGTTCAATTTACCGACGCGTACAAGCAAATGCTCGATAGCTGCTATGCCTGCCACCTGGCGGCAGGAAAGCCCTACCTGCGGCTGAAGATCCCTCAGCATCCCGAAGTGGCCATCATCAAATTCGAACCTGAACCATGAACGGCCCTTCCTTCGGCAATGTTCGAACCATCAATTCGCCTGTGCAGTCAACGCTATGAATCTTGTCCAACCAGCCATGCGTCGGCCGCTGACGATTATCGTCGCGGTGATCGCCGTCGCACTCGGCGCAGTCATGGCCTTGCGCCAGATGCCGAGGGACATTTTTCCTACGCTCGGCATCCCGACCATTTATGTCGCGCAGCCGTACGGCGGTATGGATCCGGCACAGATGGAGGGCTATCTCACGTACTACTACGAGTACCACTTCCTCTACATCACGGGCATCGAGCATGTGGAGTCGAAGTCGATTCAGGGAGCATCCATCATCAAGCTGCAGTTCTATCCGGGCACCGACATGTCGGCGGCGATGGCTGAAACCGTCGCCTACGTGAATCGCTCACGCGCTTTCATGCCGCCTGGCACGGTGCCGCCATTCATCACGCGCTTCGATGCGGGCAGCGTGCCGGTGGGTAACCTGGTTTTCAATACCGACAATCCAAACCGTACCGTCGGCGAAATGCAGGACGCGGCGTTGAATCTAGTTCGCCCACTCTTCGCGACGTTGCCAGGCGTGTCGGCCCCGCCTCCGTTTGGGGGCAGCGCGCGCAGCATCGTGGTGAACGTCAAGCCCGAGCGTCTGCGGGCCTACAACATGTCGCCGGATGAAATCGTCGCGGCCATGACCTCGGCCAACACCATCAGCCCGTCCGGCAACATGCCCATCGGCAACAAGTATCCGATGGTGCCGCTCAATTCCGTGGTGAAGAACATCAAGGACTTGGAAAGCGTGCCGATTCGCACGGCTACGTATCCGGCGGTTTTTTTGCGCGACGTGGGCACTGTACAGGATGCTTCGGATATCGTGACCTGCTTCGCGCTCGTTAACGGTCGACGCACGGTTTACATCCCAGTGACCAAGCGCGCGGACGCCTCGACCCTCTCCGTGGTGAATAGTGTCAAGGAGAACCTGCCCAAGTTCCAAAGTGTCCTCCCCAACGACGTGAAAGTGACGTACGAGTTCGACCAGTCGCCCTACGTCACCCGCGCCATCGCGGGCCTGACTTTGGAAGGCGCGCTCGGCGCGTTGCTGACGGGTCTCGTGGTGTTGCTGTTCCTGCGCGACTGGCGGAGCGCGCTTGTCGTGGTGTTGAACATCCCGCTGTCCTTGATGGGCGCGGCGGTGGCGCTTTGGATTACCGGCCAGACGGTCAACATCATGACGCTTGGCGGACTCGCCCTCGCCATCGGCATCCTCGTGGACATGTCCACGGTGGTTATCGAGAACATTCACACGCATTTGGCGCGCGGAAAGGCGGTGGCCCGGTCCGTGGCGGATTCAGGGCAGGAAGTAGCGCTACCGCTGCTGGTGGCGATGTTCTGCGTGCTGGCGGTGTTCGTGCCGTCGTTTTTCATGGAAGGCGCGGCCAAGGCGATGTTCATTCCGCTCTCGCTCGCCGTCGGGTTTTCGATGATCGCGTCCTATTTGCTGGCGAGCACCTTCGTGCCGGTCATCTCCGTCTGGATCATTCGCGCCCATCGCACGGAAGAGGTCGAGCACGCCACCACGAGCCGCCTGTCTTTCGCGCGCTTCCAGGACACTTACAAAGCCGCCATGCAGCGCATGGTGCGCCTGCGCTGGGTAGTGGTGGGAGCGTATTTAATCGCGGCGGGCCTGGCCATCGTCTTTCTGGGCCAACGGCTCGGCACGGAGATTTTTCCTCGCGTGGATGCGGGGCAGCTCCAACTCCGACTTCGCGCCCCCACGGGGACGCACGTCACAGGCACTGAGGCCATTGCTCTTCAGGCGTTGGACTTCATTAAGCAGGAAGCTGGTGCGGATAACGTCGCCATCTCGCTGGGTTTTGTCGGGGTCCACGCGCCGAGCTATCCCATCAACCTAATTTACCTGTGGAATGGCGGCTCGGAGGAAGGTGTGCTGCAAGTTCAGTTGAAGCCCGGCGCGCATGTACGTATCGAGCCGTTGAAGGAGCGGCTGCGCCATCGTTTCACTGAAGAGTTGCCGGACATGGGCTTTTCTTTCGAGCCGAGCGACATCGTGAGCCGCGTGATGAGCCTAGGCGCTTCGACGCCAATTGAAGTGGCGGTGAGCGGGCCGAATCTCACCGCGAACCGCGAGTTCGCCGAGAAGGTGAAGGAGCGGCTCCAGAAGATCCCAACGCTGCGCGACGTACAGTTCGGTCAGGCACTGGATTATCCCACCGTCGATGTGGCCGTGAACCGGGAGCGCGCCGGATTGATGGGCGTCAAGATGTCCGAGGTTTCGCGCTCGCTCGTCGCAGCCACGTCTTCGAGTCGCTTTGTCGTGCCGAACTATTGGGCCGACCCGAACAGCGGTGTGGCGTATCAAATTCAGGTGCAGGTGCCCCAGACCAATATGAATTCGCTGGAAGCGGCGCAGAATCTCCCGATCAGCTATCGGGACGGCAAAGCGGTCCTGCTCCGCAACATTGCCAGCGTGAAGGAAGGCACGAGCGTCGGCCAGTATGAGCGCTACAACATGCAGCGCATGGTGACAGTGACGGCAAACATTGCGGACACCGACCTGGGCACGGTCACGAAGCAGGTGGCGCAAGCTCTGAAAGAAGTGGGCGCTCCGCCGCCGAGGGTGAACGTTGCCTTGCGCGGCCAAATCGTGCCGATGCACCAAATGTTCGATGGCCTCCAAACCGGCCTGCTTCTCGCCATTGTCGTCATTTTCCTGTTGCTCATGGCAAACTTCGAGTCGATGAAGCTGGCCGCCATAGTCGTGTCCACCGTCCCCGCGGTTATCGTCGGCGTGATCTTAGCCCTCTGGCTGACGAAGACGACACTGAACATTCAATCCTTCATGGGTGCCATCATGGCCATCGGCGTGGCAGTGGCGAACGCGATTCTCCTCGTGACGTTCGCCGAGCGCTGTCGAATGGCGGGCGCGTCGCCTGCGGACTCCGCCGTCGAGGGGGCGCAGAGCCGACTGCGCCCGATTCTGATGACCAGTCTTGCGATGATTGCCGGCATGATTCCAATGGCGCTGGGCCTCGGAGAAGGCGGTGAGCAAACCGCGCCGCTTGGCCGTGCCGTCGTTGGCGGACTTGCCGCCGCAACTCTGGCCACGCTGCTTGTGTTGCCCTCGGTGTTCGCCGTGCTGCGGGGGCGCGCGAGCGCCCGCTCCGTTTCGCTCGACCCGGACGATCCGTTGAGCGGCCATTACGTTTCACCCATGGGCCACAATTGACCTTATGCACACACGAAGTCGTTCGTTGAATCACTGGCTGCTGCTCGGAGCGCTCCTGCCGCTGGCCACTTTGGCTGCTGACATGCCCAAGCCGGTCGAAGTGAAAGCCGCGCGCCCGGTGCGCGGCGAAATCATCCGTTACGTTACGCTGCCGGGAAACATTCGCGCCAATCAGCAGGCCACGCTTTACGCGAAAGTGCCGGGCTATTTGAAAAGCATCGCCGTGGACAAGGGGGACAAGGTGCAGGTCGGCGAGGCGCTCGGCGAAATCCAAGTGCCGGAACTGCTCGCCGAACTCTCCAGATACAAGGCCGAACTCGTGCGCGCAGGGGCAGACGTGAAAGTGGCCGAACTGGAATCCGGCCGACTGGCCAAGGCGCAGAAGCAGGCGTCCGACTTGATCCTCCCGCAGGCGGTGGACAACGCGGAAGGCCGGCTGGCCGTGGCCCGAGCGGGCGTCGAAGTGGCGCGGGCGAACCTCGATCGCACCGAGACCCTGCTCCGCTATGCGCGCATCACCGCTCCATTCGGCGGCGTGGTCACCGCCCGGTTCGTGGACCCGGGCGCCTTCATCCCCGCGGCAACAGGCGGGAGTGCCGCGCAGACTGCGGCCCTCGTTACCATAGCGGACTTCAATACCGTGCGCGCGCAAGTGGCCGTACCCGAACTCGAAGCCGCCCTCGTAAGTGAAGGCCAGCCGGTGAAGGTAAGTGTCGAAGGACTGGCCGGAATATCCTTCGAGGGCAAGGTCTCACGCCAGTCCTACGCGCTCGACGACGCGAGCAAAACCGTACTCGTCGAAGCTGATTTGCCGAATCCCGATCTCAGGCTCCGCCCCGGCATGTATGCCACGGTGAAGGTCGGCGTGGAGAAGCACACGGACGCGCTCATCATTCCGACCGAGGCACTGGTGATGGAGAAGGTCAACGCATTCGCCTTTGTCGCCGACGGCGGTGCTGCGAAAAAGACCGCGATCAAGATTGGATTCAATGACGGCGCGAAGGTCGAGGTGCTTAACGGGATGACCGGCAGCGAGCTAGTCATCCTGGTGGGCAGGCTGGCTCTGGCGGACAAGCAGCCAGTCAACGTGACGGAGGTCCGGTGAGATTCACGACTTTTGATTTTCAATTTGTGTGTCGATTGATGGGTGTGGCGTTGCTTGCGGCGACCACCGTTACGGTCCTCAGTCAGGAGACCAACGCCGTCGACCGTATCGACCTCGCGACGGCGTTGCGACTCGCGGGTGCCAACAATCTCGATGTTCGCATCGCGCGCGAGCGGTTGAACGAAGCTCGCGCGAATCAGCAGAGCGCGACGTGGCAGTTTTTCCCATGGCTGACGCCCGGCTTCGCCTATCGGGGGCACGACAACGCCGTTCAAAACGTCGAGGGCAAGGTGATCGATGTGAATCGCGATTCCTATCAACTCGGCCCGGCTTTCGTCGCACAAGTGGACGTGGGTGACGCTATCTACAAGCGGCTCTCCGCACGGCAACTCTCCAAGGCTGCCGAACACGCAGTCGAGGCGCAACGGCAGACGGCATTTGTGGTGGCGGCGACGGGCTATTTTGACTTGGCTCGTGCGCAGGCCGCAGTGAGCGTCACCCGCGAAGCCACGCGTTTGGCGGAGGATTACTCAAGCCAAGTCGCGCAAGCTGTCGGAGCAGGCCTGGCGTTCAAGGGCGACGAACTCCGTGCCCGCACGCAACTGGAACGAAATCGGTTTGCTTTGCGGCAGGCGCAGGAACAACAACGTCTTGCTGCTGCCCGGCTGGCGCAGACATTGCGCCTGGATCCAGCCGTGGAGTTGACGGCGCGCGAGGAGGAATTGACGCCGCTCTCGCTGGTTGCCACAAACACGGCTCTCGGAGTGTTCGTCAGCCAGGCTCTCCGCACCCGGCCCGAGTTCCGGCAGTCGGCCGCCTTGGTCGATGCCGCGAAGAAATCCGCCGACGGCTCGCGCTACGGCCCGCTCATCCCGACAGTCGGCGCGCAGGCGTTCGTAGGCGGACTCGCCGGTGGCAATGCGACGACTCATCGCGGGTTGAGCGAGTCTGAAGATTACCAAGTCACACTCGGTTGGCGCATCGGCCCCGGCGGGTTGTTCGACCGCGGTCGCACCCGCGCCGCCGACGCCCGGCTCAACACCGCGCGGCTCAGCGGCGACAAGCTGCACGATGACATCGTGCGTGAAGTTGTCGAGGCCCACTCCCGCGCCCAGTCGGCCGGTGAACGACTGACGACGGTGCAACGGGGGCTCGCGGCGGCCGAGGAAGCCTTTCAACTGGCGCGGGGCCGAAAGGAATTCGGTGTGGGAGTAGTGCTGGAGACCATCCAAGCCGAGCAGGAGCTGACCCGGCTGCGGCAGGATTTTTTCAACACCGTCAGCGAATTCAACCAAGCGCAGTATCAACTGCTCAGGGCAGCTGGCGGCTTGGGAAACGACACTGAACTTTCAGCGAAGCCAAGTGGCCACATTCCATGACACCTGTTAGGATGAAATCGACTCCCAAACTCTACGGTGTTTGTTCTGGAAGCGGCTGATTCGTACGCTGATTCACGGATCAATCCCAATCGGCCTCGCAGTTGGCCACAATAGAAAAAGCATGACGGAAATGGGGCTCAATCAAGCTGGCGGTACGAGCCTGTCTGAGCTGGCTGCACTCTTCCTCAAGCTCGGCACCACTGCGTTTGGCGGACCGGCGGCGCACATCGCCATGATGGAGGACGAGCTCGTGCGTCGCCGCCAATGGCTCACCCACGACGAATTCCTCGACCTGCTCGGCGCAACCAACCTCATCCCCGGCCCCAACTCCACTGAGATGGCCATCCACATCGGCCACCGCCGTGCCGGGTGGGCCGGCCTGCTCGTGGCCGGAAGCTGCTTCATCCTGCCCGCCGTGGTTATCGTGACCGCCATCGCCTGGGCCTATGTCCAATACGGGAAACTCCCGAAAGCAGAGGGACTACTCTACGGCGTAAAGCCGGTCATCATTGCCGTGGTGCTGCAAGCTCTGTGGGGCCTTGGGCGCAGCGCACTCAAAAACAAGCCGCTCATCGCTCTTGGCGTGGTGGCCGCCGCCGCGAGTTTTCTCGGCGGCGATGAAGTGGTCATTCTTTTTGGAGCCGGATTCCTCGTTGCCGTCGCCCGGCAATTCCACAGCCGAAAGTTTCCGAGCGGAGGAGCCCGACTGCTGGCGGTCGTGCCCGTCGTGCCCCTGGCGGCTACCGCGCCCGTCGTCACCTCGACTGCCTTCGGGCTGTGGCCCATGTTCCTGTTCTTCCTCAAAGTCGGCTCCGTGCTTTTCGGCAGCGGCTATGTTCTTCTCGCCTTCCTGCGGGCGGACCTGGTCGACCGATGGGGCTGGTTAAGCGAAGGACAACTCCTGGATGCCATTGCCGTGGGGCAGTTCACTCCCGGCCCTGTTTTTACCACGGCAACCTTCATCGGCTACCTGCTGGCCGGGCTACCGGGAGCTTCGCTGGCAACTCTCGGGATTTTTCTCCCCGCGTTCTTCTTCGTCGCCATCAGCGGGCCTCTGGTCCCGAAACTGCGCAAGTCTCCATTCGCTGGTGCGTTCCTTGACGGCGTGAACGTGGCCTCGTTTGCCCTGATGGCGGTGGTCACATGGCAGCTTGGCCGTGTCGCCGTCACGGATTGGCTGACCGTCACCCTCGCTGTTGCGAGTGCCGTGCTGTTGTTTCGCTACCGAGTCAATTCGGCGTGGCTGGTTCTCGGGGGAGCTGCGGTCGGGTTTCTCACGACGCTATTGCGAACCTAATCTCTACCATTGTCTCGTCGCATGATCTACAAGTCCGTCCCTGCCATCGCCCGGCCCGATTCCACATCTCATCAAAGTGACGCCATGGAACAGTCTTTAGCTCTTGGGCACCGTTGTCGGCCTGATCGAAGTGTTTTCCAGGTGCCACGCCGATTGCGGCGACTCCTGGCCACCGCCGGACTGGCCTTCGCTTTTATCCTGAACGCGGTTGCGGACGATGACGCCAAGCTCCGAGAGGACGCCTTGAAGGAGTTCGGCGTGCTCAAGCCGGTGCCCGTCGAGGCGACCCAGCGGCCCGACGTAGCGCTCGGTCAGGCGCTGTTCTGGGATGCACGCCTCTCCGCCGACGGCAAGACCGCCTGCGCCAGTTGTCATCAGGCCGCGGACTGGGGTGCAGATCGTCGTCGGTTCTCACCCGATGCCCGAGGGAAGAACACCGCGCGCAATTCCCAGACGGTCTTCAATTCCACGCTGCAACCTGCCCTGCGCTGGACCGGCGACCGCAAGTCCGCCGCGCATCAGGCTGAGAAGTCCCTGACCGGATCGATGGGATTTGCCTCCGCCGACGCGGTGGTGCCATTGCTCAGGAGCTTCGGTTACGAATCGTCGTTCCAAGCCGCTTTTCCGCAGCAACCCGACCCGCTGTCGTCGACAAATTATGCCAAAGCCATTCAAGTCTACGAAGAAACGCTGGTGACGCCCGCTCCGTTCGACCGCTTTCTCTCTGGCGACAACGAGGCGTTGGCCATTTCGCAGAAAGCCGGGCTCCGGGTCTTTCTGTCCGCAGGCTGCGCCGATTGCCATTCCGGTCCTTTGTTGGGAGGCCGGGGATTGAGAAAGTTTGGTGTGAAGAAGGACTACTGGCTGGCCACGCACTCGGAGAAGCAGGACGCCGGACTTTTCGAATCCACCCAGATGGAAGGGGACCGGAACCGTTTCCGGATCTCCATGCTTCGGAACGTCTCCAAGACCGGCCCCTACTTCCACGATGGTTCGGTGGCGGATTTGAAGGAAGCTGTTCAGGTCATGGCCGACGTGCAATTGGGCACCCGACTCCCGGAGACCGACGCGGCGGCAATTGTGTCGTTTCTCGAATCGCTCACCGGACAACTGCCTACCAATTACGAAGCGCCTCGCGCGAAGCCGTGACGGACGGACGCTCGCCATCGCGCGATAGAGACTGACGCTTTTATCCAGCAGGAAAGCTTGCTTCCGCGAAGTTGAGACCGAACGGGCGGTGAGCTGACCAAAGCCGTTTTCGCGACGAGGAGTGTCCGATTCACGGACGCTTGAAGTCTGATTGGGAATCCGCGCCCCTTTGTGATCGCAAATGGTGTGGACGAAAGTGGTATTCAGTGGTGAGGAGTTCGGTCCAAGTCCGGAGGGGGGGCTGGAGTGGTGGTGTTCACCTCACTTTAGCCCCTAAATCATGGAATTTCCGCATGAATCTTCTTTGGTAATAATCACGAGGGTTCGATTCCCTTCACCCGCTCCATTCATTATCAAGCACTTACGAAGATGTGCAAGTAAAGTGCAAGTGAAACAGGGCGTTGCGTGCCCTTGAAAATAGTTCGCTTCTCTCCCTCTTCCTGTGCCTTCGACCGGCTTTCCGCAAGAATTCCGGCCGGAACTTTGATGTGCGGTCGAAACGAAAATCACTGACGCAGACAAGGGTGGTTCGATGTTGCTGCCGAATTCGCAGAGCCCCTCCAATGTCGCAGCTCAGTGCAGCAGCCAGAAAAACGCGATCGCTACAGCAGTCGGCATGAGCGCACCGAGGAACAAGCCGAGCCTTCGCCTTCAAACACCTTCGCGTCTTGCAAGATGCCAACTCCGGCTGAGTTGGGCGCGTTAGCCGTTAGCGCTCGGGAGAATTGACCCGGGAGTGCTCACGAGAAGTGAGCCATCCTGGTGAAAGGCGGCAGGGTGCTTTTTCCAAGGAGGGAGGGTTGAGGGCGAGAAAAACCCTTGCCCCAC
>Ga0172367_10002520_pt1 | contig 24981 bp, 14 predicted proteins | sample Lak10m_FD_114542 | JGI IMG/M metagenome (GOLD analysis project Ga0172367, IMG submission 114542) | Freshwater microbial communities from Kabuno Bay, South-Kivu, Congo - kab_022012_10m | ecosystem: Environmental > Aquatic > Freshwater > Lake | place: Democratic Republic of the Congo: South-Kivu...
CTTTAAAAAGTCCTCTCTGGACTTGCTACTCACTTCATTTTCGTCGTTTTTGAGGGGATGCTCCCAAAACTCGATTAAATTGTGATCTCTTGTGTCTGTGACAACCTCGAGAGCGTCATAAGTGTCCTTTACCTTTGCCAGCATTTTCTTGAGATGGGGAAGCGAGAGGCTATTGAGATATAATCCAATCTGTCCAGAATAGACATAGGATTTGGCAGCTTGAAAAGGAAACTGGTCATACGTGTTGGTGAGGGCATCTTCGCTGGCGCACATGTTGACTGCTCCCCACACTTTGCATCCAGCCAGCCTCTGCATGTAGAACATGTAGGAGTACTTGCACGGCTGCACCACGTTGTATTCAACGGGAGAGACGTCGTCCAGCAAAAAGAGGTAGGGGTAAAGCAAACCTAGGACGGCGGGCACTACCGCAGACCCAGCGCTCTTCTCGAGATTATTGCTCTTGAAGCATGCCTCCAGCGTGAGACTCTGCCACTCGGCCTGGTCGACGATGGCTTCGCCGTGGATGGTGGTGGCCAGGGAATAATCTAGGAGGTTCTCTCTCTTTTCAGTTTCGTTTTTTTTCATTTTATCGCCAAATAGTGATTTTAGAGTATTAGAATGAATGTCGACCTTGAAATCGTCGTGTTTGGAAAGGTATTCAGTCACGGCATAGTGGTAGAGCACGAGCTTCCTGCTGTTGGAGGTGACCAAATTCTTGAAGGCGTCGTATGTCTGGGGCAGCCAGGGGGTCTTGACGCAAAAGTGAACGTGGTCATAGCTGGTGCTCAAGTTCAGAGTTGGGTCGACGACCACTGTGGCCAAAAAGTCTGTGTTGTCGATGCGAAAGGCGGTCTGCTCCCACAATTCGACCTCGGGATCGGGGGTCTTGAGCTTTGGAAATGAATACTTCCCGTAGAGATTGACGGTTTTTAGGAGATTTGAATTGGCGAAGAGCTGGCTCCAGCGCTTGATGCCGTCCCTGAGCACTGCCTTGGAGTGCATCTGCTCTTCACCAGTCTGGGTGTTGCGGAGGCAAATCCAAAAGTTTTTGGTGCTTGGAACGTCCAAATTGGAAACGGGCTCCAGCGACTTGGTGGTGTCTGTGAGGTAGATGGTGTCTGACATGCATTTTGCAATTTTTGGGGCTGGAATAGCGCTGCTGGTGTAGGCGCGAAAGGTATATTTAGTCTTTGTGATTTGGAGTTGACTAAGCTGGTTTGTGATAGTATGGAGGCTCATGCGGTACTTATGTTTTGAAAGGTTTTTGGTAAAATATATATATATATAGTGGCGGAATACTAACATGCAAGCATCGGACTCAGCATCTCGATGGCGGGCCCTGAACAACAGCAGCTTGCAAGAACTCATTCGAAATCTGGCAGTTTTAATCCACGACGAGCCCGTCGTTCAAATGGCCGTTCGCATCCTCACCTCGCACTGTCTAGGCGGCAGCGGAATTCAGCTCAAGTATGGGCACCTGGGTCCTTCTCCAAACTTCCAAAAGTACCTGTCCAAGTATTTTCATCCCTTCTGCAAAGACGCGATTTTGTCGTACCTGGCCGTGGGATTCGTGCCGTACCGCATCCGAAAGAATGAGAAGGGCGCCAAGGTCCCGGAGGTCTTGCCGTTGGGAACCTACACTTGGTATGTTGCGCGCAGCAGCCAGGCGACGCTGGGCACTCCGTGGGACGACCTTGGCAAGACTTCGGAAGCAGCCCAATCCACTGAAGAGAGCGAGGCCAGCATGCCGCTCCTCAAGTACGTGGTGCACTCGGCGTACTGCAAGGAAGACATCCACGTGTATCCCTTTTCCAGTCCCCAAATTCTGTTTTCGTGCACGTCTCCCTTTTCGTCGCTGGTGCAGCCGTACATGCTCTTGTGTCACAAGCGGGAGTGCATGGTCCGCGCGGACGGATTCAACTGCCAGCCGAGTGTCGTTCTGGAGCACCAAGACAAGATTCTTCTCAACGACGTGAGCAACTCGGGGTTTGCCATCCAGAACAGCAAGGACATGGACGGCAAGAACAATTTCGACTACAGGAACATGGGCGATAGGCAAGTCATGCTCCAGACCCTGATTGAGGAGTCGAAAAATATGTCGCATTTGCCGAAAGAGTCGGTGGCGTTTGTAGCGCCGAAAAATCACAGCGTGCATGGACTCGACCGCGTGCTCACGCCGCAGGAATTGCTCAAAGACGAGCTTCAGTTCAATCGATTGGTGGCCATGGCGTGCGGGATTCCCATTGCCCTGCTGATGCAAGGAAGCCAGTCTCTGGGCATAGGGAGCGGCGGAAGCGGCAGCAAGGACAGCTGGGCAGAGAACACGGAGGCCTCGAATCGCATATTGCTAGACACGTGCAGGAGCATCAACCGGCACTTGGAGCAGATGCTGCATGAGATCCACGGGAGCATCTACGGCGGGGAAGGCAATCCAACCTTCAGCATTCCCGTGGTGCCCGTGATTCCCTTCGAGCAGCTCATGCTGGCATACGACAACATGCTCATCGACGACAAGCACTTTTCCATGATTCTGCAGTCGTGCTGGGGCTTTTCTCTGAGCGACGACGCAGTGAAGGCGCGCGTGGAGAAGCGAAAAGCAGAATACGTGCTCCCTTTTCGGGATAAAAAAACAGATGCTAAGAAGTAAACCTTTTTTTATTCGATGCACAAGTCGATGTTGGAGGCCCCGAGAAACTCAGTGTGGGGTTGGGTTGGCGGACACGGAGTGCAGGGTGCGTTGGCAGCCTTGGTGGTGTAGGTGCCAGTGGGACAGAGTCTGCATTTCTGGACGACAGTGTCCCATGAGGATCCAGGCTTGCACACACACTTTTCGTTGAATTCGTCATAGGTGCCCAAGGGATCTAGGCAGGACGGAAGACAGAAGCCAGTAAACGCCCGCTTTTCGCATGGCTCCAGTGGAGGGGCCAAAAAAAAGTGCATGGGAGTGCATTGAGTAGAGCCCGTGTCAGAGTGATGATGGAGGGGACACGGGGCGCAAACGCCGTTGAATTCGTAGGTGCCTGGAATGCAAGGGAGGCACACGAGGAGGGCTACGCTGCTGCTGGTTTTGGAGGGCTGGGAGCCTCGGGGGCACAATACAGGAGAAGTGTTGGGCTGCATGGAGAGGCTTTCCAAGACGCAAGAGTGGGTGGAGGAGGACATGACGAGGCCAGGCAGGCATTGGCACTGTGTGATGTGTGCGCCCCCCCCATCTGTGGGAGTGTAGGATTTTGGAGGGCAAGGAAATAGAGTATCTGAGTGACAATAGTAGTTTTTCGGACACTTTGTGCACCAGTATGCCATGGGGGGGCCTGGATAGTGGCCGGGGGGACAAGAATGGGCGAGCCACGAATTGTTTTGAATGTCGAGTATGCCCCTGTGCTTTTCAGTATCAAACTGCTGATGCGACAGGAGTTTTCGTCTCTTCGTATTGATGGGAGACGTCCCATTTTTCGCAGGCCAAAAACTAAAATTTTGGGTGATGGTAAAGACCTGCAGAGACGACGAGGACGTGGGAGCCTTGCATATCTCGTGCTCGTTGGACTCGTAGGGATGCTGGATGGAGTTGAGTGGGCACGGCCAGCAGGTGTTGTTGCGAGGTTCAGGGAGGAGCTCGAGGGTCAAGAGATTGTACGTTCTCTGGGGAAGGTGAGGGGGGTCGTTTTCTCGGGGCCACCAGCGAAGCCCTGGGGTTGCATTCCACAGCGCAATGTAGGTAGTCTGAGGCGGGGGGGTGGGAAACAAGACCATGCAGGCCACGCAGCTGCCGTTGACGTAGATGGAGTTGGCGACGCACCGAAAGGGGCACACTTGGTCTTGCTCTGACAGGTCCTTGTACTGTCGAGTGAATTTGGCAGTGTGGGGAATGAAAAATCGCGAAGGCCACGTGTAGGGAACGCGGTCGGACGGGTTGGCCAATATGTCGAGCCGCGGGCAGTTGACGCAGTCTGGTTGCGGAATGCGGCCGCCCACGCACTTGGGAGCGAAAAACCCAGGAGCGCAAGCCTTTTGAATGGAGTCTTTGCACGGGAGGCATTGGGTTCCTGCCACGTCGATGTACTGGTTTTCGGGGCACGAGAGCGTAGACTGACACGTCGTGTCAGAGCGCTGGAAGCATGATTGGCAGAAGATGTTGAGAGGATCGTGTCCATTCTGGAGATTGGGGGCAATGATTTGCCTCGAGGAGACGTCAATGGTGTGGTAGTACTCATTGCAGACTACCCTGCACTGCGACTGATTGGACCTCACATACGAGGCAATGCCTTGCAGGGCATAGTGTGACAAGGGAGGGCAAGCCACGCAGGGATTGGGGGCGCAGATGGATCGGAAGCCTGGCTCGCAGCGCACGGAGCTGAGTTGCTGGCATACAATGCAGGGCTGCTGCACCATGGTGAGGGGATTGACGTTGCGGTAGGCCGTATCCTGCACGCAGTCGTATTGGCACACTCCAGGATCCGATTGGTTTGTCTTGAGTATGGCTCCTTCGAGGGAAGTAGAGCAGGGTATGCATACGGAGGATAGCTTCTTGTAGGGAGCACAGCTCATATCGCCCACGTAGAAGGTGCCAGGAGGGCACACTAGTTTGCTGCACGCGATGCAATGGGTGGAGTCGTCGCTCAGAAAAAACATGGCATTGCACGACCAATAGCACATGGAAGTAGACGCGTCGTAGGACAGAAAGGTGGCATTGGGCGGTATGAAGCAGGACTCGATGCAGCCGTCTGTGGAATTGGCGCGGCACAAGGAAGGCTGGAGCAGGCAGGGGGCGCCGCATCCAGAAGGTTGGTAGATGGGCCTCCAGGTGTTGTCGGGGCACCTGCTGAGATTGCAAGGCAGGCACCAACTCGCAGACAGGGCGTGGAGGGCAGCAGAAGCACCCAAGGGCGAGTAGGGCACTGCATTATTATTGTTAGCCTGCTGCTGATTCCACTTGAACGGCGAAAAGTCTTGGTAGAAAGCAACCTGGTATGTGGAGAGGACGGTGGTGTCGATGTCGTATTTGCATGCAATATAGCAGAATTCAGGAAGGGGTCCAGACGTCCACTGAAAAGTCGACGAGACGGCGGGGTTGGAGGCGCACGTCTGAAAGTTGACCTTGCTGCTGACATCTCCTCCCGCCACCGCCACCAGTTGAGCCCAGTATCCTACCCGCGAAGACGTCTGGCGGAAGCACGTGTAGGGCTTTTTGGTGATGATGCCATCGCACGGATTCCGGTCGTATGCTGGGATCATCGTCTCGTTGAAGGGATTGCACATGACACACTCCACGCATTGGTGGTCCTGTGTAGGGCCAGTGAGCTGCATGAAAAAGTTTGCAAGACATCGCTTGCGCTTGGCGGAGCAGGAGGGTTGGGACAAGGAGGCAGAGAAGGTGCCTGGGGGGCATGGCACGCAGTTTGTGGTGCCGTTTTTGTAGAATCCTGGCGTGCACGTGGGATTGAACTCGGCAGACGTGTTGAGGCAATAGGGAGTCTGCATGTCGGGCTTGGACATGTGGGGAGGGCACGGCGTGCAAGACAACTTGGCCACATCCCAATACTGGAAAGGACCTTCGCACTCGCGGAGAGAAGGCCACCCCATCCAGCAGGCTGAATTGATGCTGGGAGGTCCATCATAGTAGAATGGAGCGTCTGTCTTTGTGACGCGCGCGACACCTTGCTGCAAGTGCACTACGAACAAGGTAGCGTGTCCGAAATCCAGAGGAAAGTAGCTAGCAAGCAACAGCCTGGTGTTGGCCCAGGCAGGTGGTAGCACGAAAGTCGAAAGAGAGCAGTTGCATTCGAGGCCACAGGAAGTCCATATGCCAGGAAATGCCAATCCCGACAAATTGTTGGCGCCAGACGAAGACCACACTTGGAGGGAGGGCTGGAACGTCCAAAATCTGCCATAGTCATCGAGGTCTTGAGCGAATGCTACGTTTTCGTTGAGGAACACGTCTGTGTTTGTGTTTTGCCAACTTGCCTGAATTTCCGAGAGCTTGTAGGGGGGAAACGTGGAGGATCCCAATGCAGCCGCATATTTCTGACACGGAGAGTAGTCGTTGTACGGGGGCTCCCACCACAGAAACTGCGGACATGGGCGGCAAGCCTGCAGAGAGGGATGAAAATAGGACCCAGCTGGGCACGATGAGCAGCCGCTGGATCCTGGCATGGAATGCGTGTTTGTGGGGCAAGGCATGCAAGCGTGCAATTCGTGATAGAAATGATCCTGGGCGCACTCGCAGCCTCTCCTGTACATGATGCGTATGGAGTGCGTGTGCGGCTGCCACAGCATCAATTGATCGTGGTTGGCTCTCCATGCCCAGTGCGGCTGAATGAAGCGAGATTTTGTGCCAAGGTCGTCGACGTGGCCTGGTTCAGTCAAGCTGCCTGCAATCAACCGGGCTTCTTCGCCGGCTTGCGCGGGGACCTGATAGATGCCGTGACCAAGAGCAAAGAGGATGGCCTTTCCCCACACATAAGAAATCCACGGCATGCTGCAAGCTGGGACAGGGGTTGAAAAGTAGAAGGAGGCCACCAACCAAGCTGCAATGCTTTGATTGGCGATGCGCAGGCGAAAAATGGCATGCTCTGTGCACGCTGCTGTCGTGTTGGCCACGTACAGAAATTCCTCTTGTCCATGCAGTGTTGTCGTCATGGCGGTGACGCGGGCGTGGTGCATCGTCACGTTGCTTTGTTTGTGCAAGAGGTGGATCGTTTGTTGGGCTTCACAATAGTAGAAGAGGCCTAAGCTGGAAGACGTGAGATGCGAAATCCAAGGTTCTTGATTGGAGAAAAGAAAAGGCGTGGTGGTATCCACTGTTATGGTCAGGAAGAAGAGAGGAGTGAAGAAGTTGGAGATGGTCACAATCGAAGTTCTTGAATCTGTGAAATAGAGAATGCGCTCGTCGAGAGACAGGACGGCATCTGCAATGTGAGTCAAGGGCGTCAGGTCGGCCAATGTGACGTGGAGGGCCACCAGCCACTGATTCTGAGTGCTCCAGTGAAAAATCCGGGTATCCTGCTGAACAAATAAGATGGAAGAATTTCGAAACACTAGCATCTTGACCACATTTTGAAGCACTGCCTGTACGTTTTCGACAGTCTCCACGTAGATGGGATCAGGGCGAAATGAGCAGTCCTCCAAGCCGTTAGGGGAGCACTGCACACCTTGTTCTTCTTCTTCGACCCCATATTGTTGTTGTGGTGGAGTCAGAGGACATTGCACCGAGCATCGAGAAGACGAGGTAGGAGGCCTCAGAAATCGGGGTGGGCATGGAGTGCAAGGACTTCCAGCTGCCAAGCTGACTCTATCGCCAGCGCACGGGATGCAGTTCCCTACGCCTCTGTCGAAGGTTTTCCCGGCCTCTTGGCACGCCGCACACACTCCCGCCTGCAAGAATTGGTGTTCTGGACATGCCGAGAGGCAGTGAATCCCGTCGTGGGACTGGATGTAGTGCGTCGCATTGCAAGACGTGCACACCACCGCGCGGTCGGCAGGAGACACAAATCCAGGAGGACAACGCACACAGGCCTGCTGCGCATCGCTGGCACCTTGCGTTGGATTGAATGTCCCTGCCTTGCAAGGAACAAACACTGAATATTGCGCGTATCCCCCGGGAGGGCTCGCGACGCAGTAGGATGTGGGGCCTTGGGTCACGATGATTTGGCCTGGCATGCAAGGGTTGAAGCCCATGAGCGTGGTCAAATTGTAGCATTGGGAGTTGTTGAAGGGCGGAAGCAAGACTTGGAATTTGGAGTTGAGAATCTGGATGAAGCTGCTGCTGGAGGATCCCATCATGCCCAGGTATAGGGGGACGAGTTTGGTGATTGCTTCAGTCGCTGCGTAGTAGGACGAGAGCAGCGTCTTTTCGTTCAGAAACGAGACTTCAAAGCGATGGATGGCCTGGTCCTGTGAACTCGCCCACACCAGGATCAAGTGCGGTGCAAAGTGCATGAGCGCAACTGACAAGATCTGCCCGTGGCCGCTGTCGAGATAGAGATGCTGGTGCAGCTGGTGCGGGAGAAGAGTGAGGTTGCCTGAAGAGATAGCAAACAATGTCATATTGGAAGTCCCCCATGCCACCACTGCAAGGAGGGCGAAACTTTGCCCTTGAATCATGGAGACGAGCCGCGGACTCGAGGGCAGGGCGAGGGGCAGTGCCTGTGCTTTCCATTGGTTCAAAACAATCACTTGAGTTATGGTTTGGTTTGGAAGAGGAGTAGTGGTGGTTTTTTGGTCAATGAGAATGAGGTTGCTGAGCGAAAATCCAGACACTGCGATGATGGAGTTGAATCTGGAGAAGAGGGGGGTCGCCAAACGAGATCCTTGCTGCGAACACGAGCCTGCCAGGACATGAACAACTTGTCCTCTATTGAAGTAGGCAACCACGCAAGTGCGCAAAGCCACTACGATTGCCTCGCTCTGGGATGGCAGCACTACAATGTGGGCGTCCACGATGGGAGAGGGCGGAGTCACAGCGTATGGCACGTCGTTTTCTATGAAGAAGGCAACGGGAAATTGCTGGAAAGGTACGAGAAAGCGCGAGGAATTGGAGAAGACGAGGGCTGTGGCCCAGGGCGGTTTTAGAATTTCGAGGGCCACACCAAAGTGTTGTCTTGGTGTCACATAGAAGAAGAAATGGAGAAAGAAAAGAGTCTTCATGTGTGTATACTGGCTTTTTTTATTAGATGATGGCTTGCAGGCCATGCACTGCAGATTTATATACGTGGCAAAAAGCAAAGTAAAAGGCTCCTGCCAAGTGGTGGATTTCTTCTGATTTGGATTCGAGATCTTTCACAATGTCGGACATGGAGAGCTTGTGGTGGGGGTCAATCTCTTCCAACTTCTGCCTCGCGAAAGTTTTGACGAGCAAGTCGAGCTTATATATAACCCACAAATCATACAAGAAAGGCGCAAACTTGCTGTTGACGGTGAACGGGTGGGCGCCCCTGCCTTTGCCTTTGATCACGACGCACGGGATGTTTTGCTTCTGAGAGATGATGCAACTGGCGATGGTGAGCTGGAGGTCCAGTGGGGGCAGGTTGCTCTCTGCTACGTGTTGCCAGACCATGTGCAAGTTGGAGAGGGGGCTGGTCTTGAGTTCCTGCTCTTTGCGCTCCAGGTCTTTGAGGGCGTTTTGGACATTGATGATCCTGTGATTCATGTCCACTGCCCATTCGAGGCCTTGGTCCTTCCTCGCCAGCATAAACTTTTTGTAGGAGCCAGGGTGCGAAATGCTGTCGAGAATCTTGAACTTTATGTAGGTTTTCAAGTCGTCTTGGGCTAAGGGCACAGGAATGGGATTGAGGTCGAAGTGGGGAATGTCCATGTGGTAGTCAAGCTAAGAAGTAGTCAAGTGAAGATGTAGTGAAGCTGAGAAGATGCAGTTAATTTAAGATGTAGTTAAGTTAATTGTTTTAAAACCCCCCTTTTTTAGTGCTACTTCGGGTGAAAAACTTCTTTTTATATGGAAGCATATATTGTGGTGGAGAGTTCACAGCTGCTGCTGCCACGCGAAGCCAATGGAAGACCCCAAGTCCTCAGTGTTTCGACATGACCTCGCGCGCGGCTTGATCCGGGTGCCCGGCGAATTGCTGGGAGATTGTCCTCAGACGTACGGGCCCCTCTTTTGCATACCCTTTGAGATGACAGACAAGACTTCGATGGATAACATGGCTCAGAAGGCTCTGTGGGCGGTGAGCTGCGTCATGTCGTACGTTGAGCGCGGAGACTCCAGCGGCTTCATCGATTGCCTGTACGGATTTCGGTGCGTGAAGAGCAGAGACGAAAAAGATAAGTGGATTATCGTGAAGGAACGACACCAAGAGGAGGCATCTATGAGGCACAGAATCTCGTTTCTGGAAGACGATACGGGATCTGTCCGTTCTGGTGCGAGCTTCGAAGATGAGTTGAAGAAGATAATGTTTAGGAAGGCTTCCATTGACGCGGAGAGTTCCAATATCTTCAAGGAAATGGAGATATTCATCAGAATTCATGAAGCAAGGAGTGTAGTGGACGCAGTGGACGAGGAAGAGGACTACAATGTGGACATGGAACACTGTGAGCATTTTCTGGTGGTGATGGTGAGGTGCCCACTTGCCTTCTCTTTTCGAAGCGCAGTCTATGAGAGTCTGCAGAACAACAAGCAGAGGGGAGGAGACTCGCAGTTTGTGGATGTGCGGCGTGGCGTATGGAACATGCTTGCAAATCACATGCGGGAGGGCCTGTATGGGGGGCAAGACGAGGTAGGAAAGCCTTGTTATTCTCAAAAGGCGATTTCCAAGTCAACTGAAGTGAGCAACATTGATTGGATGCGGATTTCCAACGAAGATTCATTTTCGTGCTTGTTTAGCGTGCAGAGGTGTGTGGACTGGATTTCCAAGAAGTTTTTTCTCAAGCACTGCGACGACGACCTGGACTCTTTTTATTTGGAGGGGTTTGGTTTGATTCGCAAAGACAAGATGTGTCTAAGTCCTTCAGTGATATCAGACTATGTGCAATTTGATTTGGACGTGGACAAGGCGCTCGCCAGGAAGGGGGAAAAGGAGAGGAAGGCGAAGCGCCAAAAGAGGGGACCCAAGAAAGGCCCAAAGCTGAGCTTCGTGGAGGCAGCAGAGGCAAATGTGATGGTGCTGAAGTCTCCATCTCCTCCCGAAGAAGACGACCCCAATTCCAACGAAAGGTGTTTGGTGGCTGTGCCCTGTGGTTTTCCCGTCCAGTTGACGATTTCCGAAACAAAAGTCAAGCATATTGTGTATGGGTACCCTCCCTGTGCTCTGTGCATGCAGGTGGTGCTTCCTACTCAGGTCGAGTGCATCGAGTCTTTTCACCAGTTTGAAGGGCACATCAAGTCGTTTCCAGCATCTGTCACTCTGGGTATTTTGCGCAAGACGCTGGTCTTGGAGGAGGACAGTAGTGCGTGGAGTACGCAGCAAGGAAAAACAGTGGCACTCAAGTCGCTGCAAGGAAAAGAGGAGGCGCTCACCTTGACTGACATCAGGGGCGTGGTGTGCGGAAAAGATTTCGGCATGGGGAGAGCCATGCTCTCTGGTGGCGACTCGTCTCTTGCGAGGCACTGCGAGGAAAGCATAGCTTCTTTGACGGACGACCAAAGGAAATTTCGATATCAAATGATGAAGAGCTTCGTGAGGCTGTCGTTTGCACTCTCTTTGACGCGGTCGATGGGCAGTGATGGATATACCAACGAGCGAGTCTCTTGCTACGGGCGCTTTATTGAAAACACGAGTGGAAACTTGTCCAAGAAGGAATGTGCTGAGACATACGAAGAATGCGTGGAGTGGAGGAAGAAGGCCGGGGGGGGAGCATGTCCCGATTTGACGCACGAGGCAGCAATGTTTTTGGGGCAGGTGATTCACAATTGCAATGAGCGCAAGTGGGATTTGCGTCCCGACAACGTATTTTATATGACGCATCTGATGGTTTCTGACATGATGCTGTGCCTCAACTACCATGGATCTGTGATTGGGGGAGCAGCCAATGGCATAGGCGCCACGATTGTGGTGCGGGACGGAGGCGGAAATTATCGGAGGTGGTTTCGAGACCCGTCGAGCTCCGACAGCGGCCCGAGTTTGGGACAGATTTTCAGCAAGCGGTATGGGTCGGGAGCTGATATGGTGATTGGCATGTACAAGATTGTGATTGACATTGGGCTCTATGACGAGAGATTTCGCGTCAAGGAGAGCTTCATTTCCGAGTTGAAGAGGACGACCGAGATGGGGCTGATGCAGGATTGCTGCAATGTCACGGAGTCGCACGGCAACGACAGGCGGCAAGTCCACACGGTGGTCGACACCATGGCCCGCAAGTATTCTACAGAGTTGAAGGCTGGAAACGACGCGCAGTCGCAGAGTTGCATGCAGGCGATTGCCTGGCTGATTCCTCGAAACACGACCGCCATGGACTTGAACGTGTTTAAGACGACGCGCGAGCACGAAAAGACAAAGGCCAGGGTCTATGTAGAGTATAGGCAAGTGACGTATGGCTACTGGGTCATCTGCAGCAACCACGTCGGGCTGCAATCGAGAGAGCGCTTCCGCACCATAGTGACGGTGTCGCGCAGCGTGGCTTCGTCTGCTAGCGCCCTTCCCAAGGCTGGACTCAAGCAGGACATTGTGCTGGGTTGGACTGGATGTGAATCCAAGATGAATACGGAAAACTTGAAGAGGATCAATGGATTGCCAGATCAGTCTGCAGCCTCCAATACCTCGTCGTATGACTTGTTGCTGGCAAAGGAGGGAAGGCCTCTGTTTTTCTCGTCCATGTGCACGAGCGTCTTGACTGGATTCATGCAGTGGACTGGCAGTCTAGGCAAGCTGCCGAGTTCGCAGGTGACGGAGGCCTTGCTGTCGGTGTTTTACGTGCAGTTGGAGATGAATAAGGACATTCTGAACCCCGACATGTTCAATGCAGGCGAAAAGGCAAGGTGCTACCAAATCTCCAAGGCGAGGGGAGTCGCGTTTTCGCTGTTGTGCACGGGCATGCAGGAGACGGTGGATGCGGGAAGGAGGGGCCAAGGTCACCAAGAAGCAGTGGAAAAATGCAGCCTGCATTTGATGACGCAGAGCATATCTCCTAGCGTCGCGCCCTATATCATGGGAGATACCCTGGAGCACATGCTCCGCCTCGACTTTTTGATTCTCATGCAGCTCTTCTGCATCAAGTTTGAAGTGCCAGATCAAGGCATCGCGCTGGAAGATGTTTTGGGCTGGCTCGCCTCTGGATCTGCCAATCACTGCGAAGCTTTGCGGAAATGGCTGGAAGTATACAAGAAGAGGATTATCCGCGTGGCGAGTTTTGATCATCGCAGCAAGGGGAATGGCCTCACCAACATTGAGTATTGCATGTACATAACGCACGACGCAGGACTCACGTGCTCTGTGCCTGAGATGACTGCAGGAGACATGGACGCTGTGGTCTTGAATCACGTGGGAACCATGCTGTACAGGCAGTTTAGTCAGATGCTCTCTAATTATTGCCAGATTGTAGAGGCGCAGGGAGGCGAGGAGATCATGAGGGGCATGTTGGCAGTGTGCTGCAATAAGCAATTCCAGTGGCCCAGCGTGTTTGGCACGTCCGACGACTTGGACCACTTTTGGATGGGACATCGTCCCAAAGATGACCAAAAGGAAATAGCCAAAACCTTGTGCTTGGCTCCCATTCGCAGCATCGTCTTGGATGTCAGGAAAGCCTCGATTTGCGTGGACATCCGGTGGCTCTTGCTGTGCAGGTGTCTCGCGGGAGGGATTCCTTCGCAGTCGAGCAGGTATGCGTTTGTGGGACGCTGGATTCAATATTTCTACAAGAGTTGCGTGCCAGAGTATATGATTACCTCGAAGGAATTGTTTTGTGGCATGCCCTCGCCCTATATGCACGGCGGCTTCATTTGCCCTAGCGTAGTGTCTCCCAAGGTGAGCAAGCGGTGCATGCTGAGGCGGCCGTGCATTCACATTTGCCTGAATGACTCCCTCCCCATCTTGGGACTCGACGCTCCCATTGGCAGCAAGGTGGTGGAAGATTTGGGGCCTGCTGCAGAGAGGTATCAGTTGAGTGTGATACTTGGCGTGCCTGAGCGCGATTTGCCAACAGATTGCGTGAATGGGTATAGGTTGCCTCTGAATGTCTGGTTTCCAGTGCTGGCGGTGGCGGAAGAGGAGCGCATTTTTGCGTCGCTCAAGGTGATAGTGGATGACCACAGCCACGCGTATGTGTACCTTCTGTGCTTGGAGGACGTAGTGTACAATGTGAGTTCAGATGCCAATGATGAATTTAAGGACATCTACTGGAAAGACAAAAAGCTCTTGTCTTGCTGCAGCGGGGACGACTCGGACGAGTATTCGTTTTTGAGCGGGAGAGTGATGGTGGAAGTCCGACCTCTGTGCGTATTTTTTCGTCCTGGCGTGCTTCTGCGCATCGTGCCTCCCAACGAGTATGACGATTGCGAGCAATGCGCTGTGATTATCAAGTACGAATACGAGAGGGGCGCATACAAGGTGTTGAGTCGATGTGGCGCTGAAATTTTTATGAATGCATATGAAGTGGAGGATGCTGTGCAGCCTTTCAAGGCAGTCGTTTATGCCCAGATTGCAGGTCTCTGTTTGGTGGACGTGAAGCAGAATGTGGCTTTCTACGACGAAGATGGGAGCGAAGTGGGCGAAGAGGGTGTGGACGGGGATGATTTGCTGCAAGTGGAGCTCTGCATCCCTCGCGAGGATCTTCAGCACGACTATGAGGAAAGCAACTATACTGGAAATGGATTCGTGAGTGTGATCATCAACGTCTTGAACAAGACAGCGAGCAGCGACGGAGACGTGGCCGGGTCTCAAAAAAGAAATTTTTATATGATTGCGAATGTGCACGTGCAGTATTTAACCTTTTTTACTCACCGCAAGCGTGTTTTTTTGGCAGTGGCCTTGAAGTAGCAGCAGCTTCAGCGAAAAAAGAAGGCTTCGTGCTCTCTAGTAGAGATAGATTTCTATGCCTCTGGCCGACCACCTCTTTGTGGACCAAGCTGATTTTATGAACGAAGGGGATTTTCAAGTACTCCATATGGCATTGCTGGCGATATGGGAGATGTTTAAGGACGTAAATGTAGATTTTGCAAGCTACGTAGAATCATTGATAGACGACGTGAAGTTTTGCAGAAAGAATCTGCAAGTTTATATAAAGATGTACAATGAAGTTGCGTTTAGGATTGTGAAGCTTCTTCCGGGGAGAGTGAGGAGGGAGCTTGTTTGTTCGGCTTGCGAGGGGTGTTGTGTGCAAGTGTACCAAAAGATGCTCATGCTCAAGAATGAAAAAAGAAATCAATGGAATGAGGTAGAATTTAAGAGTCTAGACAGAAGCATATTTGTGCTCTCTAGTGACCCGTGTTTTTTATTAGTGGTAGATGCACACGAGATTATGCGCTTGGCGTGCAAGATAGTCCATCTTTTTGTGCCGCAGATTTTATTTTCGCATTGCACTCCCAAGCGATATCCATCGGCCTCGCACTCAGGGCGACACGCTGCGTCGTTGTGGCGTGCAGAAGAAGAAGGAGATGCAGGAGATGATGTTTTGGGTGAATACCAAGGAATATACTTTTGTGGATGTGTATATAATCGTAGGTGATGACTGAGTCCATTATCATTGGTGCCTTTGTAGAATGCTGAAGACTTTGGCGAAGTTTGGAGCCAATCATCGTCGCAAGGAGCATGCCTACACGAAAGCCTTGTTTGAGTTGATAGAGACAGAGGGAGGGGGGTTTTTGTTGCCGCAGTCCATGAAGCACGAATGCACGCACAACTGGAGGTCTCTGGACTCGGGATTCGCCTGCTGTGTGTATTGCGGAGACGAGCACGACTGCAGCGAGATGAGCCAGTGCAAGTGTGTCATTTCGGAAAGCTCGGAGCGAGTGTGTGTCATCACTGGATGCGTGGTCAGCCAAGGGGAATTTCGGGAAGAGCGAAATGCGTTTGAGAGGACTGGATATCTCATAGAAGGGGCTGAGCACCACCACCAGAAAAGGCTGGCGGGCAAAGGAAATCCTTGCAGCTTCTTTGAGAAGGATGGAGAAATCATGAGACAGTCCAAGTACTGGATCTTGTCTGTGTTTGACAACAATGCGACGAAATTTCACGAAACTATAGAGGGTATCGTGAGGGACATCTTGTTTTCCAAGAAGACAGAGATATGTTTTTTTCAGGAGATTAAAAGAAATGAGAGCAAGATGATCTCCATGCTCTCGAGACTTCTGAGAGAATGTGCTCACAATAAAGAGTGCTTGCGGCCTAATATGCTAAACATTATGGGCCAGCTGTTTTATGCATTTCGAAAGCATAGACTTTTTCATCACAAGAACAATGAGAGTCGATGCGAAGTCATTGAAAGTTTGATTCAGCAGTGCACGCATAGCATTGCCAATTTAATCATCAATTATGGCGGGCAGCGAGTGGCGAAACAGCTTCAAAATCACTATAGGTGCAGAGAATTCATCTGCAGCATGCTCTATCTCATGAGAATGGGAATCACATATCAGAATAGGCAGCTGCTCCCAAAGGTAGAGGCCCTCAACGAGTTTTTGCCCATGCAGGTCTTGCTGCCTCTGGTGTTCAAGATTCGCGCAAAGAGCATCACAGAGGGAGAGAATATCATCAAGTTGGACATACGAAAGCTCCCATTTTAATCACCTTGGTGGTGGTTTATGTCCTCAAACTTTCTCTTTCGAATGGCTTCAAAAAAGGAAACTTTCGACTTGACCATGATGCGCTGCGCCGAGTTCAAGACGCGGATGAAAAGCTCAACTTGCTGAGATGCCTTGGAGCATCGCCCGACAGATATGGTTTCGATGCGCGTGGGATTCACAGACTGAATGAAGAGCAAATCGTCCAAGGTCAGCTCGTATGCGTCTTGGTGCGGCAGCCTGATGCAAAACATGTAGCCTTTGGGAACTTGTACAATCTTATATTTTTGGCATATTGGAAACTCTTTGGAGCCTAGGCTCTCGAGTGCAGTGATGATGTTGTCGATGATGACCTTGTCTTCCGGTGGGATGTGGCTGTCTTCGATGACGTGGACGGGGTCTGCCAATTGTTGCTGCATTTTTTAATAAAAATTTAACGCAGAGCATAAATAGAGTGCCCCAAATATGGCGAGGTTGTCAGCACATGGTGCTCCTCTTTGCTTGCTCGTATCCCTACTATGCCAGCAGTCACACGCCCATCTTCAACACTGGGAATCCCAACCTAAAACACAAGAGGAAGCGCCAGAAATTCGATTTGCTGTCTCAAAACAACAATTTGCTGTTGATTATGAAGGTAGCTTATGTCGAGAGCGATCTTGTACGCGTCGAATGCCTCTGTCTGCCTCTCCGTTTTTCCATGGACTCCTACTACATGTCTGAGTTGAGTAGGGAATCCTTCTTTGAAGGGCACGCTTGGTTTTTGTTTGGAGCCAAGATGCGCGTGGCCCTGTGGAATCAAGATAGGTGCAAGATTGAGTGTTTTTGCAGTGCCGCAATAGACGAAGGCACTGTGTTTGACGAGGCCTTTGTGAGGAGTCATGTGGACGACATTGAGTGCGTGTTGTACATGTCGGACGTTCAGGCGCGCGTGGCCAGCGTCAAGCTGTCTTGCATGGAAGCGCGCACGCACGAGAGGCTGGCTCCCCACAGGCCCGCTGCAGCGGAGATTCACAATTTGTGCGGCTTTTGCAGGCTCCCATACGACATTACCTTTGAATCATTTGAGAAGATTCAAGCGAAGAAGCAGTGGAAGCGCAATCGCAAGGTCACGAGCGACTATGTGCTGAGCACTAATGGCAACTTTGTGCTGTGCGGTACAAACAATCAAGTCGACTTTCGAGGCGGCAGGTCCATCGCACTGATTGAAAAAGACTGGAAATTCATTTCTGGACTGCATATGAAGGATGTGCAGACGTTTGTGTACATGATGGTGATGAAGGGAAATATAGGCAAGGGCTTGATTCTGGACTCCCACGACAACTTTCTGAGCTCGAGAATCAAGGCGTGGAGTACGTGCATTTTTCACTATGAAGAAGTTTGCGACGTGCTGGAGATTGCGCACTTGAAGTGGTCTGTTTTGAAGGAGATATACCCCAGCTTGACGTTTTCGGCAACCATTCAGGCGTGCAAGAGCGTCAACATGTTTGTGTCTAGGAAGGGGGGTACCATCATCCGAGTGACTTTTGGGAAGAGCGAGGCGTGGGATCTCTGCAAGGAATACGCGGTGTTGAACGACAGCAACATGCTTCTCAACGTGCTGCACCGCGAACTTTTGGGGAAATAGCGACGTCATTATTTTCGCTTGTAGAATAAACAATACAGCAGGACGACAATGATGACTGCTCCGCCGATGCCTATGCCAATCCCAGTCCACATGGGAAACGAGTCTGCCTCAGACCGGGACTCTTCGCGGATGTAGGCTGTCTGATTGACTTGAGCGGGAGGAGCGGCGCTGAAAATCACTGGCGTCGAAGACACGAGCGAGAGGGCATTGTTTTCGTTGACGAAGACGCTGGTGGTGACGGCAACTGGCGCTTGCAGCAGGCGTCGAGCCGCAGTGACCTTGCTCTGCCTCTGCTGGATGATGAGCGGCACTGAGCAGCTTAGCCAGTAGCTCAGCTTGTTGATGTTTCTGTCGTAGAAGCACTTGAGCAAGATTTCCGTTTCGTTGGTCGAGAGTTTGTTTCCTTTGTACAAGAGATTGTGAATGTCTGATTTTGGGACGAAATTCGTAAAGAAGTCGCCAAAGTCAATGGCCAAGGAGCTCAAGATGTTGGCTCCTGCCGTAGTCCATTTGGACATGTACTCTGCGTTGTCGTTGGAGGTGATGTTGATGGCGAGCTGCTTCTCGACCTTTTGAATGAGGCAGTTGATGAGAGACGACTTAGGAGAAGAAGAAGAAGGCTGCGAAAAGTCTATTTGATCTGCCGCTGCATTGTGCAGTTCTCTGGAGACGACGTCAAGGGAGGAAGGGCACGTTTTGTTGAGTGCCTTGAGCAGCAAGCAGACTGCTGCGTGGAGATCGAGGTCTGAGACGTCCTTGGAGACAAAATTGGCGTATTTTTCAATGGACGCCTTGTGTGCATTATTCAATACAGATGTGGGTATCGCTAGTCTTTGCGCGCCGGGTGCAGAAGACATGGCTTTGACTTCTTGGAGGGCACAGTTGATTTGCCACGCCACGGAGAAGCCGTAGCCGGCGCTGGAAGTGCTGTTGCAAGGAGAGCATACTTTGGTGTCGACGTCTCCGAAAAAGTTGGGCGGGCAGTAAATCATGTTGGTGGCCTTGCAGTATCCAAATGACTTGGAGTCAAACAAGTTGAACTGTTTGGTGCCAATCAGGCCTACGGTCGTGGGAGTGATGTAGATGATGTCGCGAGTGTACGGATTCTCTACAAAGTCGACGGGAAGTGTGTTTCCGTACACGCTGTCGAGAATTTTTCGGTAGTAGAGAGCTCCCGAGAGGGTGGGGGTAGTCGTGGACGCGTTGCACTGGAGGGTTGCGAATATTTGGGACAGTTCCCAGTGAGTGTTGCCCGAGACCAGGCCTTCTGGTACGAGGTTTTGAGAAGAGAGAATGTCTGTGATGAATGGATTGTTGAAAGGAGTCATGCACTGGAGATTTTCAGTGGTCGCGGTAATTTTGCTGCACACGTTGCCGAGTGCTCTCTTGGAAGCGGCAGTCACTGAGATGTGCTCGGCCTCGAAGCACGTTCCGCGGAGCGTGTAGGCTACGTTTTCATATCTCTTTTGAAGTGGATATCCAAGAGCATTGTCCATGAGACTGTGAGTGTACACTGCGTAGAAAATGTCATATCCCCCATTCTCTGGAATAAAGGCTACGACCCTCTGCATATTGAAGTTCTCCATGTAGACTGCGATGCATCGTTGATCTGAAATGTAGGAATGCACGCAGGTTTGGTGCATGATGTATTTCGGGACCATGGAAATGAGGTCAAACGTGAGATAGCGCGCCTTGGTCTCTTTCTCAAATGCATTGTACACTACACATGGGATGTCTACCCACGGGGCCTTGTTTTGGGTTTCGGCATTGTAGGAAAAGGACGCATGCGACGCTGGCACGTCAAACTTGTAGACGTGAATGCAAGTCCTGAGCTCTGATATGACGCTGGTGTCGTTGGCCAGCTTGGAAACGCCTGCTAAGAACGCGAGGCCCTTGTTTTGAAGCACCAGAATCTTTGGTGGGGTATTGTCCTGAGAGGCCACGAGAGATGGCATCGAGTGCACCTGAATGTAGCTGTTTCCAGCGGGGGATACGAGTCCCACTTTGTGTTGAGAGGTGCATTCATAGGTGAGTATGGAGGCGTCTGGGAGGATGTGCAGGGAGCATATGGGACTGAATGCATGGAGGGTGGACACTGTGAGCGTAGAGAGGCTGCTGGACGTGTCGTCTGTGAAAAGATTGTGTCGGAGGAGCATGTTGTGGTCTGCCAAGATGAGGTACTTTCCTTGGGGGCTGACGGCGACGGCTCGGAGGTTGCAAAATATGCTCTTGATGCCAGCAAAGACTGTCTGTCCAAAAGGACACGCAATGTTTCTGCCTATCAAAGTGCACGGAGGAGCAAATGCGTCGTACGCCGAACACGTTGCGTCGCAACCATCGCCGTTGAGTTGGTTTCCGTCGTCGCAAAGTTCGCCAGGGTCGGGCTTGCCATTGCCGCATGTCAGAGAGGGCGAGATGCTGGGCTGGATATTGGTGAAGCACTCTGGGGGCCTCTGAGCATCCACCGCCATCCAGGCGAGCCATAAGAATGACAACAGCTGTAGTTTTTTCGCCATGAAAAACTTATTTGACGAGTAGGCAGGAAGCATATATAGATGGGATTGTTCTTGGGAACATGGGAAATATTTAAGGATTTAAATAGTATTGCGCACAGAGAAGACATGTTTCTGCATAAACATAAACCAATGAATAAGAGTTCGCCTGCCAAGTTGAGCGTGTGGAGTTGTCTAGTGTGGCTCTATGAACACAAGCAGTACTGCGGCTTGTCGCTGGCCATCAGCGAGTACATGATGCAATCCATCTTGTCGCGATGCACGAAAGAAGAGCGAGAAAAGTACAAAGGAGAGCTAGCTCTGATTGGCATCGACGTGGACCATATTGAGTGGGGCAAGGCACTCGTCGCAGCGTGGACGAAGCCCACTGCTGTTTTTGGCAAGAGTCATGCCAGCTGGAATATGGTTTTTTCTGCGCTGCAGCGCCTCCCTGCTGCATTGCACGATTGGAGAGGCTTCATGAAGTGGGATGCCATGCTAGTGGAAATATTCCACACCTCGAATCCCATGGTGGTAGTGACTGAAATTGTGAAGAGAATCCAAGAATTGGCTGTGCGCCCAGCTCCTTCTGAGGCTTCTCACTCCCATATGGCTCGATTTCTAGCGGAAATGAGTGATTGGAACAATCACAAGCTAATCTTTGAGACATCACGCGAAATCTATGGTTTTCATTGGCTTGAGTTGGCCTTTTCTGCATTGACCTTGAAAATGGAGGAAGTGAGGGACAAAGATCTGCAGTCGAAAACGAAGTTCATCAATCAGTTATTGAAGGACGAGTATATATATTGGAAAACGTGGGCTTCCAGAATACAGCTTGCGACCCACTTTTCGTCTTCATGAGACTCTTTTTTGCAGCAGCGCTGGTGTCGTGTTTGCTGTCGAGTGGCGGCACTGCAGTGACGGGCCAATGTCCTATGGGCTTCATAAAGAATGAAGCGAAAACAGATTGCCTGCCTTGCCCTGTGGACTACAAGTGTGACGGCATCCAGGAATATCCCGAGAGGTGCCCCTACGGAACGAGTTCGCTGGGCGGGTCTTTCGAGTGTTGCCCGCAGAATGCGACGTGCAATGCCGGGTATGCAGTGAATCCGTACAGGAAATGCGAGTGCACTGCCATGGAATGTCCTTCCGAAATGAGAAAGAAGGCGCTGCGCGGGGAAAATGTGTTTTGCGTGGCTTCAGGGGGGCATTGTGGGAGCGATTGCAGGGAAGAAGGCTGGGTGCAGGACGAAAAGAGCTGCATATGTTTTGAAAACAAAAAGTGCGGCGGGGGGCAGCAGTACTGGTTCGACGGATTGAGACTTGGATTTTTATGCGTAAAAAAAACAATTTTTTAATGAGCAGGTATTTAAGAGGATGCGGTTTCTCGTGAGAGTGCCAAAAACGATGCAGCAGCCAAGAAAGCGCAGTAGGGCATCGACCAGCAGCACAGCAGATGGAGGAGCAATGGCATTGCCTCCAGGTGAAGAAGAAAATGAGAACATACCCAACTCTGCTGTTTTGAAAGATTTGGTGAGCAAGTCTTTTTCGCACGGCGACTCGTTTGGGGGCTGGAGAAATCGACATTTTAAGACGTTTGCGTTGAGCTACACGCAGTGCGCAGTAGAGGAATTGCTGGTGGAATTTAATGAGCAGCGACATGTGTATAGTGTGGATCACTTGCATGTTCTCATTGGCCAGAGGATCGCAAAGGAAGTGGCTGACGTGGAGAAGAGGCATCCAGAATATAAGGAGTGGATGGAAAGGTTGTACGCGTATGTCCAAAACGAAGTGGAGAGGAAGCGAAATCACAGCAGTAGCAGTAGGTTGCCCATGCGGAAATTCTTTTACGTGGACGGTGGCACTGAATGCGATGCCTTGCCTCTGATGGTGCCTCTTTCGAAAGAATATGCAACAGAGGAATTTCTGACGTGGGCGCGAGAGGAGAATGGTGGTGGGTACTTTAACACTCTGAAGAAGGTTTGCGGGTTGCTCCAGAGCATGCACATCTTCAAGGCTTCGAGCAAACAAGAGGCCTATAGTCAGTTTATTCAAGATTTTCAGCAGTTTTCTCAGAGCGATCATTTTTTACCAGATTTGTACAACTTGAACATGACTTTTTTGAAGGTGCGACTGGAGCAGTATACCAAGAAAAAGACCACGTTTGCATCGGTTGTGGCAAAGAGGCGCGAGAGGCTGGATGTGCTGGACCATTTGATTGAGACTACAGAGAGGGAGTTGGAAAGTATGAAGGCCAAGAAGAATACGCTGCTTGAGCAAAGCGGATTTCTGGACGTTTTGCATTCGATATCGGAAGAAGAATGCGAGAGTTTTGTCAGTGGCATTTCTTTGATTTTTCAGAGCAAGTTTGACAAGGTTCAGTGCAAGCTCAATGAGCATAAAGAAGAGCGCGATTTTCTGAGGAGAGAATCTGAGGACGAATTGAAGACTGTTTTGGGCGATTGTAGCAGCGAGGAGTGGATTGTGCATCAGATTGAAAACTTTAGCAGGCAGATTGAATCGCTAGATTTTATTTTCAACAATGAGGTGGAGAAGCAGAGGTTGATGTCGTGTGTGCACTCTCATTTTGAGACGGAATGTGTGCTGGTGGAAGAGCTTTGCGGCGTCATGGAGGGAGGTCAGGACTTTGTCAAGTGCATGATCAAGTCTGTTTCGAAGATGATATCCAGCAAGGAAGTGTTGTTGGAAGGAGTGTGCCAGATGGCCTCTCATTTAAAAAAACGACTGCCCTGACCTCGTGTTTAAAAACCATTAAAATGTTATACATATAAAATATAACAGTGTGTGTTGACGAAATAAGTGCCCATGTACCATACGTGTTCTATTTGCCTTGAATCTGTAGTAGTAGAAGGTGAGTGTGCTCCGTGCGGTTTTGCAAGTGCATTTTTTCATCGAGGCTGCTTGCAGGCCATGCGAGAGTACCATGAGCAGCAGGACGGAGGGCAAGCAGAGTTTAAGTGTCCGCATTGCAACATAGTGGTGCCCCACGAGCTAAAAATCTACAGAATTAAGCAGTTTTTGAAGAGACTCTTTGTGGGGCAGTCTGTTGCTGGAGGCTATTATTTTAAGAAGATGTCGCATCAGAGTTTTTGCGAGGGACTGATGTTGGAAGACATGGAAAAGACTGTGGTGCAGAATCTTTTGACTGGCATTTTGCAGTGCATCCATGAATTTGGAAACCCTGACGGGGGGGTCTTTGTTTTTAGAGGACTTCAAGATCCCTCCATAACATATATTCGATTTAGACAGAAGCGCAACCCACTGTCTGAATGTTCAATAAATGTTTGTAGGCTTGCCCTCACCAGAAAACAAAGGGTGTATAGCGATGGCTTTGAGGTGAGTGTGATGAGAAAGAGATTGTACAGAAATAGGGGTGTGAATCATCATGTCTTGGAGAGTAGATAATCAGAGTCGCATCCAAAATCATCTGAGCAGGAAGACGAAGCAGCCTGTTGGTGCTGTGGCGTTTTAGGCGAAAGCCTGTACATGTAGGGATTAAATTTGAGCTTTAGCGCCCGCAAGAGTCGTTTGGAGATCATCATGCCTATGCTTGATAGCGAAGAAGAAGGATTTATATCATCCATTTCGTACTCGCGATGAATCATGTGTGATTTAGTTTCCTTGTATTGACTGGGATCATATTGCTTTCCGTGAAGATATAAACTTGTGGTGATCATGTTTGCAAAGATGTCACTGGCCAGACGCACCAGCAAGAGATCTAGCTGCGCAAACGCTATGAAGATGACAAAGAGCTGTGTGATGGAGCAGTAAATAGACCAAATGGTGGTGATGGAGATGTAGGTGATGGGTTTGTGTGGTATGTACTTGGTTTTGGGGTCTTGTACTATGTTTAGGACGTGGGGAGAAAGACTATCAGCTATAAAGTCGGTGATGACTGTGTGGAAGATGATCATGCAAATAAGCATGTTGTACTTGTAGTATGTGTCAATGGGAACTTTCATGAAGGACAGCGTCTTGCGGGGACCATAGTCCACAAATTCGCTGTTAGAGAAAATGCCAATTTCGACCATGATGCAAATGACGACTAAGAGCCAAAAGATCATGAGGATCGAAACTAGCCTGAGATCGATAAAGATTTTTTTCATGCATTGAAAGATTTTGTAGAGCATGCTCTTTTTATTTGTTTTGCTTCCAGTCAAATATGGGTGTAGGCCATGCAGCAGAATATATAAAGGAATTTGAAGCAGAGTGACGTATATCACATATACACGTGCTGGAAATTTAAGTATTGTTATAAGGAAGAGTTTGGAAATATATATAAGCTGGCATTTAGATATTTTTTAATTCAGATGGATATCAGGTATTCTTATCTCCCCCATCTCATCTTGTTTTTTTGCTTTTCTTTATTCACAAGAGCGCAGGATTGTCCTTCAAATTCATATTGGATAGACACCCGATATGCAGGCTTTGAAGGTGAGACTATGATTTATGAGTCGCAATGCCACACTGGGGTCATATCCCCGTTCGGGCAATGCTGTTCTTGCAGCGACAGAAGCAGTCTAGTTAGTTCATGCGTAGCAGAGAGAAATGGCTACATCTCAGGATGCTCTGCTGCTGAAGGGGATTATGTGTGCCTGGACTGCCCCTCTGGTTTTTTCTGTGAGAATGCTGTGAAGAATCCCTGTCCAGAAGGATTTTATTGTAGAGGTGACTCAAGAAAGGTC
>Ga0172367_10002521_pt1 | contig 24970 bp, 19 predicted proteins | sample Lak10m_FD_114542 | JGI IMG/M metagenome (GOLD analysis project Ga0172367, IMG submission 114542) | Freshwater microbial communities from Kabuno Bay, South-Kivu, Congo - kab_022012_10m | ecosystem: Environmental > Aquatic > Freshwater > Lake | place: Democratic Republic of the Congo: South-Kivu...
CATTTCACTGCGGGGAGAATGAGATTCAGGCGAGCCTCATAAGCTCTGTCTTCGTGGGTGCGACTCCCACCCCCGCTACCATTTCGGGCAGTGTCCCGGCTGCCGGTCCGTAAAACCGGTGTCGCAAAACCAGCCGAAAGCCGACGACTGGAGCGTTACCAGCACTGCCCACCATTTCTGGACTCGTAGCTCAAGGCAGAGCGCCCCTTTGTCTGCGGGGTCCTGGCGGACGGCCACCAGGGGGCAATACCTCCGGGTCCGCCATTTTCTACCATCTTCAAGGCGGGACGGTTTCCAGGGTTGATGTCCCGCCTGCCCCAGTCCCGGCTCCGTCGCCCGACGGAGCCGGGGCCTTCTCAGCGCGTGGTGTAGGAGCAACATGCCCGGCTTGGGCCCGGGTGACCGCAGGTGCAAGTCCTGCCGCGCTGACCAATTTCGCTGCCGTGGCCGAGCACACGAGGCATCCGTCTTCTAAACGGAACGGTGCAGGTGGGAGTCCTGCCGGCAGCGCCATTGCCAGGTGGTGTCAAAGTAGCACGACGGTTTGTTAAACCGCACGGTGCTGGTGCGAGTCCAGCCCTGGCAGCCACATTCAGGGTGTAATGTCAGCAGCAGACGGCCTCGTTCGGAACGAGGAGGTCGCAGGTGCAACTCCTGCCACCCTGACCACTTCACGGAAGGCAGGCAGATACAAGCTGGCTGCACCTGTCTTGAGAACAGGATCCGTTCAACCGGAGGTCGGAGCATTACCGACGCCTTCCGCCACTTCACCCTCAACGAAAGGAAAACCATGAAATCCGCCATCCGTCGCCAAAGCCCGATGCTTCTCCGTCGCAGCTACAAGCCAAGCCGCTCCCTGCGCCTCAAGTGGGTGTCGGGACCGCGCTTCGTGTTTCGCCCGCTGAACCGGTTCGGCACGAAGCCGCAACTCACCTCCGTCCCGTAGCTCAAGAGCAGAGCACCCGGCCGATAACCGGGCGACGCAGGAGCGTTACCTGCCGGGACGACCAATCGAACCCACAACGCAACAAACCAATGAAAGGAATCCCATGAAGATTGCCAAAGCACTTAAACTCAAAAACCAGCTGGCCGGCGAAGTCGCCCAGCTGAAGGACTTGCTCACGAAGCAGAACTCCCGATCCACGAAGCAGAAGTTCGACTACGACAATCTCGACGTTTTGACGCGCCTGCGCGCCAAGCTCGCCGAGTTGGTCAAGGTGAAGGCCGCAATTGCGGTCGCCAACGCGGAAATCTACGACAAGGTTTTCCGCCTCGCGGAACTCAAGGGTCTCGTCACCACGTTGACTGCCCTCGACACCAAGGCTGGCGTGTTTCACGAGGGGCGCGGCTTCACGGAGGCGAGCTACGAGGTCGAATACGTCGCGCAGATCAGCAAGGTGGACGCGGACAAACTGGTCGCCGAGCTGAACGCCGAAATCCAGTCGCTGCAAGACGCACTGGACGAATTCAACTTCACCCGCAGCGTGAATCTCTGATTCCCGGGCGGTCTTGATTCAGGTGCGCGGTGGTGGCGGGAAACCACTCACGAAAGGTTGTCAAAACTAGGACGCTCCAAACGTTCCTGATTGGACGCATAATCCAATACCACGCTGATGTTGATGCCGAGTTGTCAAACCACATCGGTCAGCCGGTTCAAAACTCAAGCCGCAGCCCGCAAGGCTCAAGCTTCATAGACGACCGTTCGAGGTGGCCGACTTAAGCCGCCGCGCACCCCACGTTCACTGGATGGTGTAGTCAGTCTGCACGCCAGCCTGAAAAGCCGGAGGTGTCGGCGCAATCCCGACTCCAGTGGCCATCTTTTGTCCGTGAATGCAAAGCAGCTCGCGCACCCGGATTTTCAATCCGGGCCTAGCCGGTGCGAGACCGGCCACGGATGCCAATTGCTCTCAAGGTGTAAGCAGATTCTGCACGCCGCTTTGCGAAGGCGGAGGTTCGTGGTGCAAGTCCACGTGAGAGCGCCAATTTCAAAGCCCCTGTGCCTCAGCAGCCACAGGGCGGGTTTCGTAAACCCGTATTCGTCGGTGCGAGTCCGACCAGGGGCTCCAGTTCAATGGTGATCATGATGTAACAGCAGCATCCCGCCCCGTGAAGGCGGCCGTGCCGGTGCAAATCCGGTTGGTCACCCCAATTTCACTATTTGAGCCGGCCAGCAGCCGCTGCGGCAGTTCGCCCATGCGGTCCTGCGGATGAGCTGGCTCAAGGTAGCTCAGTGGTAGAGCAACGGTCTCATAAACCGTCTGTCGCGGGTTCGAATCCCGCTCCAAACAACAAGTCCAGGGCAGTCCAGCCCGCGCGCGAGCGCAGCCAGAAAGCGGCCGAGCGAAACCGGTTCCCCCAGCTTCCCGCCGCCGGACGGTGGCTGGCTGCCTTGGCCTTCAATTTCAAACCAACAGAAAGGAAAACTATGAACAACGAAACCATCCTCATTGCAGTCGGCCTCGCCAGCGCGGTCTTTGGCGTGTCGGCCATCCTCAAACTTCGTCACGCGTTTCTGGTGCCGGAAGGCTACGCGGGCCTGCTCTATCAGCGTGGCCAGTTCGTGGAGGTTCTCCGCGCGGGCGAGCACATCCGCTGGGGCCGCAAGTTCACGCTCAACGTGAGTGACCTCCGCAAGGCCTCGGTGCTCGTGGCGGGTCAGGAAGTGCTCACGGCGGACAACGTCGGCCTGAAGGCCAGCCTGCTCGTGACGTATCAGGTCGCGGACCCGGCGAAGGCCGCGCACAACACGCAGAACTGGCACAGCGACCTCTACAACGCCGCGCAGCTTGCGCTCCGCGCGGTCGCGGGTGGCGTGACGATGGAAGCGCTGCTCGGTCAACGTCCCGACCTGGCCATGCAACTGCTCGCCCGCATGACGATGGAAGCGGAAAAAGTCGGCATCAGCGTTCTCGCCGTCGAGGTGAAGGACGTGACGCTGCCGAACGACCTCAAGCGCGCATTCGCCGACGTGCTCAAGGCGAAGCAGGAAGGCCAGGCCGCACTCGAACGCGCGCGCGGCGAGAGCGCGGCGCTCCGCAATCTCGCCAACGCAGCCCGCCTCCTCGACGGCAACCCGGCGCTGCAAAACCTGCGCCTGCTGCAATCCCTCACGGGCGCGCAAGCGGCGGGCAGCACCCTCGTGCTCGGCGTGCCGGGTGGCTTCGTGCCGCTGAAGGGCGGGAAGTCCGACGCCGCGCCTGAAATCAAAGATGCCACGGAGTAAGCGCGCGCGGGCGGGGGAGAAATCCTCCGCCCGCGCCATCCGCCCGCCGACGGGCACAATTTCTCACACTGGAAAGACACGATTATGAAGCCCAAACCTAACGATGCCATTTGCGACTTCTGCCTGAAGATTCCCTCTTACGGCGGCTCCCATTTCATCAAGCGAGCGTTGAAGCTCGAAGCGGTTTTAGCGGAGCAGCCGAGGACGCTTCGCATTGAGATGATTGGCGAGGGCGAAATCCCGGCGGACACCGCGCTGCTCTTCCGCTCGATTCTCCTGAGCCGTTCGCCGGACACCGAGCTGGTCACGCACGCGCGCTCCAGCCTGCAAAACGGCTCCGTGCTGGTCTGGCTGCTCGGCGACCGGGCTTCATCCGCGACGACGCGCGGGTCTTATTCAAACGCAATCCGCTGGAGGAGGAAGACCCCGTGGAGGTGTATGCGGGACTGGGCGAAGCGGAGCCGAAATACCGGGACTCCGATTCATGCCTCGACCCGGAGGACGCCGACCACGCGCGCTTGCTCGAATGTATCAACGAGTTCCTGCCCGTGCGCGAGTTCGCCGGCCGCATTGTGAGCGTGAGCGTCCTGCGCGAATTCGGGCTGGTGGACAACGAGCGCGTGGACAGCGCGCTCGCAGCGGTCTTTGCGAAGGGCAGGGAACTCAAGTCTGCCCAGCCGACTCAGATGGAAAAAGCGGCGACGAAGGTTGCCGCCTCGGAATCAAAGGACGCCAAGGAGTGAAGAGCGGGCGGGAGTGAAAGCTCCCGCCTGCCCTCGTCATATTTTCATCCCGTTGGCCGAGCAGTTTAGGCGGCGGTTTGCAGAACCGCACAGGCGGGTGCGACTCCCGCACGGGATTGCAGTCTTCGCTCTTCGAGCTTCGGCTCGGCGAGTCCGTTCTCCGGGCATAGGTGTTCACAGATACACGCCGGTCTTCCAAACCGGAGTAGAGGGCGCGCTACCCTCATGCCCGTCCATTTTCCCAAGTGAAGCCAGTCTGCCGGCAGAGACCTCGCACGGTCGAAGTAATGGCCGAAGGCTGGGTTCGGTGCGCTTGGGATTCCCTCAGAACGTAGCCTAAAAGTGAGGCACCTGCCTTGGGAGCAGGCGCAAGCGGGAGCGTTACCCGCCGTTCTGACCATTTCGCGCGCCGCGAGGGCCGGTGACGGCCAGGACTTCACAGGCCTGGCCTCGGGGGTTCGACTCCCCGCTCGCGGCGCGTCTGGGTTGCAAACTTTGACAGTGAAGTCCCGGCTCTTAACCGGCGCGAACTCGGTGCGATTCCGAGGCGACCCACCATTTCCGCATCCGTGGTGAAACTATTATCATGCTCCGCTTCGAACGGAGAGTTTGCAGGTGGGAGTCCTGCCGGATGCACAAATTCAAGCCGCGTTAGCCCAACAGCAGAGGCGTCCCGCTCAGAACGGGAAGGTTGAGGGTGCGAATCCTTCACGCGGCACCCTTTCGGAATGTCCACCGGTCCAGCGCGCCGGGCCTCGTTGCTAACGAGTGCGTGCCTGCGGGCAAGTGGTGCGAGTCCACGGCATTCCGCCACTCTTCGTAGGAGACGACGTGAGGAGTCTCGCATGAATGCAGCATCCCACGCCGACCCATCAGAGACTCGTCACCTTGTCTGCTACGAGACGGAACCGCAGTCGAGCCAGCGCTCAGGTGGGTTTCATAAGCCCGCCGCGTCCGGGGCGGCACCGGGGACTGCGACCACTTCGCCTCCATGCAGCAGCCTGCGGATTGCTTTTGTAAAGCCATCTGGCCGGGGCAGCACCGGCGGGAGGCTCCATCGTGTTGGCCCTGCGCCAGCAGCTCGCGTAGCCCAACGCAGAGGCACGACGTCGAGAGCGTCGCCAGTGCGGGTGCAAGTCCCGCCGCGAGCACCACTTTCAAGGAGTCGAAGCCACAGCAGACCGGCACCCGGCCTTTAACCGGACAAGGTGAGGTTGCAACTACCTCCGGCTCCACCAATTCACTGCCTCGTGGTGTAACACGCAGCATACCGGGTTTTGACCCCGTCGGTCCTGGTGCGAATCCAGGCGAGGCAGCCAATGTTTGCAAGTCGAGCTTCGACCGCCCTGTGGTGAAATAGCATCACGACTGGCCTACACCCAGAAATCGAGGGGGCAGAACCTTCCCGGGCGACCACTTTCCATGGCCTCGTGGCGTAATCAGGAGCGTGCCGGTCTCTGACACCGGAGGACCCGGAGCAAAACCGGGCGAGGCAGCCACTCTCCATTTCAACAAAGAGCAAACACCCACCACAACTTTATGTCCGACATCTTGAACAAGTCGCTCGTGCTCGTGCTCAACCGCAACTGGCAGGCGATCAACATTCGCACGCCTGCCGACGCGTTCTGCCAGCTCGCCACCAACGTCGCCACCGCGCTGGACATCGAGGGCGACGAGCACATCCGCCCCGTCCAGTGGGCCGAGTGGATCACGCTGCCGGTCCGGCCGCAGGACTACGCCGTGCAGACCGTGCGCGGCGCGATCCGCGTGCCGACGGTCATCGTGGCCGTGAACTTCGCCAAGGTGCCGAAGAAGCGCCCGAAGCTCTCCGCGAAGAACATCCGCGAGCGCGACGGCAACCGCTGCCAATACACCGGTCGCCCACTCCGCCCCGACGAGGGCAGTCTCGACCACGTCCTGCCGCGTTCGCGCGGCGGCGCGGACTCGTGGGAGAACCTCGTCTGGGCCGCGAAGGACGTGAACCAGCGCAAGGCCGACCGCCTCCCGCACGAGGCCGGCCTCAAGCTGCTCTCCGTTCCCCGCGCGCCGAAGGAAGTCCCGGTGAGCGCCCTCATCCGCAATGCCCACGGCGTTGCGGAGTGGAACCTGTTTCTCCGCTCCTAAACTCAGTTAACTCAATCCACTCATGAACGACACTGCCTCCCCTCAAATCCAGGCCACGGGCGAAGCCACCGGCTTCCTGCCTGCGCGTGGCAATCAGGGCAAGCCCATCACCGTCATCGGCACGGCCGCGATTCGTGATGCCTTCGACGCCAAGTGCCTTGAGCAGGCGCTCAACTCGCGCGGCGCGCCGGGCGTGACCGATCTCGTGCTCAACCCCGACGCGCACGCCGGCTACGGCGCGCCCGTCGGCTGCGTGCTCGTCTCGCCGACGCACGTGTATCCCGGCCCCGTAGGCGTGGACATCAAGTGCTCCATGAGCCTGCTCCAGCTCGACCTCCCGGCGGACGCCGTGGTGGACAAGCCCGTCCGTCGCGCGCTCATCAACGCCATCGTCGAACGCACGCCGACGGGCGCGGGCCGTGGTCAGCGCAACGTGAAGAAGGGTCGCAACGTGAACGCCGCCCTCGGTCGCCGCGTGGCGGTCGAGGGCGCTTCCACCGGCGTGTGCGAAGCGCTCGGCATCCCGCCCGCGTGGGCGCAGCGCTGCGAAGACGCGTTCCACCTCGGCCACAGCAATCAGCAGGACGACCTTGCTGCGCGACTGGAATTTCTCATCGCGTCGGGCCGCTTCGCACGCTTCGAGGACAAGGTGCGCCAGCTCGGCTCCTACGGCGGCGGCAACCACTTTGGCGAATGCGAAGTCGTGCAGGTCGCGGACAACGACCGCGCCCGCCGTGCTGCGGACGTGTTCGGTCTGCGCGATGGTCGTGTGGCTTTCCTCTCGCACTGCGGTTCGCGCGGGTTTGGCTACCAGCTCGCGAATGACCAGTTTCACACGCTGCAACGCAAGTTCGCCGCGTGGAGCATCCCGCTGCCCGGCGACGACCGCGAACTCGTTTACGCCCCGCTCGGAACGGCGGAGGCGGACAACTACATTGATGACATGTCGCTCGGCGCGAACTTCGCGACGGTGAACCACTTGTTGATCAACCAGCTCGTGCTGGAAGCGTTTCAGGAGATCATCCCTGGCACGCAGGGTTCGCTCGTGTATTTCATCAGCCACAACATCGCGCGCCGCGAGATCGTCGCGAACCAGGAAAGCTGGGTGCACCGCAAAGGCGCGACGCGCGCCTTCCCGGCCGGCCACTTCGCACTGAAGGACACGCCGTTCCACGCGACCGGCCACCCGATTCTGCTCCCCGGCAATCCGACCGCCGGCTCCTGCGTGATGGTCGCTGACCCCGGCGCGGAGAAGAGCTGCTACAGCGTGAATCACGGTGCGGGCCGCGCGAAGGGCCGCAAGGCCGCCATCCGCGAGCTCGACCAGCAGACGGTGGACGCGGAGTTCACCGCGCACGACATCCTGACCAACTGCCGCACCTACCCGAAGGACGAGGCCCCGGCGGCCTACAAGGACTTCAACGAGGTGCTCAACTCGGTCCGCCTCGCCGGCCTGGCCAGCGAAGTCGCGCGCCTCAAGGCCCGCTTCGTCATCAAGGACGCGGACGACAGCCTGCGCGGCGCGGCGTAAGTCGCGGCGGTTCCCGCACTCGAACCGGCCCGGAAAACTTGCCACATAGCCCAAAACGGCTGACCACCGCAGACATAAACCTGCCGCCACCCAGATCACACCCACTGGACAACATCGGCCAACGCCGAGGAGTGCTGTTCTCGATGTGGACGCTACTAAACCTGTGCCGGATGGAGGAGGCTGAACTCATCTGGAAGGCAGCGTCCGCAGGTTCATGCCGGCTGAAGACGAATTTGAGTAAAGCTGCCTCCTCGAAGCGATGGCCTGCTACTGGGCTCAAAACCAAGATTAGGGAGCCACTGAGTCTGCCTGTGAAAGAGGAACCAACTGCTGGCCTTTTGCGCCGCAAGACTGGCAATGGCTGGTCAATATCCAAGCGGTTAGAGAATGGCAGATGGCGACCTAAGTTGCGGCTGCGATCGGCCGAATGTCCAGCGAGTGAGGCCGGCAGTTCACCCGCTGCTTCCAACCTCGGCATCTAAGTAGATTTGATCGAGCAGAAAGCTCTACTGAACCGGCAGGCTGAGCGATTGGCCAAGGTTGTTCCACCCAAGGAGCGCTGGCTGTTCGGACTTTGAGCGCAGAATTCCTTCCCTCTCAACCGCAACCGCTACCTTTATTCCCACCCACACGGCTTGGCCCACCCGCCGCCACTGATATCAATCACATCGACGCAGCCCAGATACAGCTTCGGCTCAGCCAGCTTCAAGGCCTTGGGCTTTTCGGGCAAACGCTCGATGCAGCTGGCCGGGTTGTCGAACCGCGCCCCTTGCTCAATTCCGATGCCAATGCTCTCCCGAAGGGTGCCCATTGCGTGATTGAATATCGTGGGCCTGTTGCCCTTGGCGCATTCCGCCGCCCAATTCCGGCAGTAATCCTTGGAGATTTCCGGGATATTCACATCCTTGGCATTGAACCCCTTGAATTTCTCTTTGGTATGGTGGCACTCCGGGTGCCGGAGCTTCACCACGGTTCCGCGCGGTAAGCATCGGCCAATGGTGTCCGCCGAGGACGCGCGATACTGACGGGACTTATCCTTCAGGGCGGGATTGCGCGAATCTCGTTACAGATAGGCCTTGGTAGTTTGGGCCAAGGCAATTCGGCCATTCCCCGGTGGCGACCAACTGCTGCTCGGCATTGATGACACCCGGCCGTTTGTCTTCGAGGTCGTGAAGGCCTGGATCTTCAGACCGCGCCATACGAGCTTGCCGCTCACCGGGAACCGCGCGTAGCCTGTGCCTGATGCCGAGTTACGGCCGACGTTTGAGGCGCGCGTTTTTTTCAGCGGGCCGACGCGCTTTTCGGCGGCTTGGACCGGCGTTTCGACACGGCAGAGTATAGAAAGACTGTAAAACCGGTTTTTTCTCCCCATGTAAATGTTGTGTTGATGGTTGCGCTTGTAGCTCAGCTGGATAGAGCATCCGCCTTCTAAGCGGACGGTCGTGGGTTCGACTCCCGCCAAGCGCGCCAGCCCCGCCTGTCCAGCGATTGCCGGTTGCCGCTGCACTGCTTCCAGCTCAACTTACCCGCCATGCTGACACTGGAACACTTGGCTGGACTCGTGGAGAAGAACCGGCCGGCCGCTCAGATGAAGGTGCGGGAATTCGCCGTCGGCGGCCGGGAATTCCACTTCAACACCGCCCCTGCCATCATGGGCGTCATCAACCTCTCCGCCGGATCGTGGTATCGCGAGAGCGTCTGTCTCACAGCCGAAGCCGCAATCGCCCGGGGGAAGGTCCTTGCCGCACAGGGCGCCGCGATCGTGGACATCGGAGCGGAGTCCACTCTGGCACATACCGAACTTGTCGGCGTGGAAGGCCAAAACTCCCGCCTGCTGCCGGTAATCCGAGGGCTCTGCGAAGAGGGCGTGCTCGTCTCCGTAGAAACCTACCATCCGGAAGTCACGCGGGCGTGCCTTGCCGCTGGGGCAAAGGTGTTGAACCTCACGGGCACCGAGCGCGGCGAGGCAATGTATCGCACCGTCGCCGAGCACCAAGCGGCCGTCATTCTGTGCTACGTGCAGGGGACGAACGTGCGCACGGTCGGTGACTTTGACCTGAGCAGTGACCCCGTGCCCGCGATGTATGAGTTCTTTGCGCGTGAAATCGAGATCGCGACGCGGTGCGGCGTGGAAAAAATCCTCGTGGACCCAGGCTTGGGCTTTTACTACCGCAACCTGCAGGACAGTGCCCTGCGCGTGCGGCATCAGATGACAACGTTCCTCAACACCTTCCGGCTCAGGACGCTCGGTTTCCCCACTTGCCACGCGTTGCCGCACGCTTTCGAGTATTTCGGCGAGGAGGTGCGCTGCGCCGAGCCATTCTTTGCCGTGCTGGCTGCGCTGGGTAAGACTGATCTGTTCCGCACCCACGAAGTCCCCCGCATCAAGGCCGTGCTCGATACATTGAACGTATTTCACTCTGGCAACTGATGTTGGGATGCCCTGAAGCCTGCCAATTCCAGCTCGCCTCTCCTGACCACTTCCATGGCTTGAGAGGCAGACTAAACAGCGGGTTGGGGGGATATGGCATTGAACAGCCTGGAGCAAACTGGAATGCCAACAGGAACCCGTTGGCTGGGGAAAGAAGCCTAGAGCCAAACGCCGCAAGGATTGGCTTGCCCCTCGGGTTCCGAAACGCAAGGCTGAGCCAATGCGACTCCCTGCGTTTCCCCTACTCGTTCTGGCATTGTTTCAAGCGCTGAATGTCCAAGCTCAACTTTCCCGGTTCCTATACGAGGGAATGCTCACGGAAGGAGGAAACCCGGCCAACGGCCAGTATGACGTCTTGGTGACCGCGCACGATGCCGTCACCGGCGGCAATCAACTGGGCACGACAAATGAGTTTCTCAATCTATCGGTCGCCGCCGGGAAATTCACCGTTTCGGTAGACTTTGGTCCGAACTGGCTGGACGGCACCGACCGCTGGCTGGAAACGAAAGTGCGTAAACTCGGCGAAAGCTACGTCACGCTCACGCCAAGGCAGCGTGTCTATGCTGCGCCGATGGCCAATTTGGCTGCCCGGGCACTGACTGTCGCACCAGGAGCCATCAATAGCAGCCAGTTGGCGGATGGCTCGATCACTTCAGCCAAGCTCGCCCCGTCAGTGACGGCCACCCTTGGCACGCCGAGCGGCACGCTCATCGGCTCTTTCGACCTCAACGCGACGGCTTTGTTGAACAGCGGATATGTGCGCGTGCCCGGACTGACTTCAACGGTTGGAGGCTGGAGTCCCATTCCCGAGCTATCCGCGCAGACCAACTCATACAGCACCATGGAGGGGTTCTCCTCGCTGTGGACGGGTAGTGAGCTGTTCGTGTATGGTCGAGAATCCTTCACGTTACAGGCGCGGGCGACGCGTTTTAATCCGGCCACCGGACTGTGGAATCCAGTTCCCACCAATGCTGCGCCGAAGTTTATGTCCAGCACGCGGCTCAACTTGGTGCAGGGTGGGACCAACGTCTTTGCCTTTGGCAACGTGGACACAATTCCCGACAACACCAACTCCACCGGTGGATTCTTCAATCTCGCAAACGGCACCTGGCAAAACATACCTACCAATGGGTTCACCCGTATCTACGACGACGGCGCGGCACTGGTAGCGCATTTCTTCTGGACTGGAACTGAAGTGCTGGCGGTTGGGTCACCAAATTTTGGTTCCTTCGATGGCGCGCTGTTTAGTCCCGCCACGAATGGCTGGCGTCAAATCAACACCAATGGGCATCCCAACGTTTACATGGACTCAGGTGTCGCCGGCTGGAGCGGCAGCGAGTTGCTTGTTTTCGGAGTGAGTCGAACCAACTTTGGCAACATGGCAGGCGCGCTTTATAATCCCGCAACTGGATCGTGGCGCCCCGTCAGCACCAATAACAGCCCTCGGTTCAATAGCAGCCCAAACCGAAACCGCCTGATTTGGACAGGCACAGAGTGGATTGGTTTTTATACCTCCTCAGACTTCTCCGTCCCCTCTGCTTTCAGTGCGTATAATCCGCAATCGGACACTTGGCGGCGCTGCGCGACCAACGGGATGCCCAGCTTGGGCTCGCCCGGCACGGGGATTCCCAACTACTTTTGGACCGGGGCCGAAGTCGGAATGATCCTGCAATTGGGGGCAACTACCAGACGAACGGCTGTCTACCTATACCAACCCACCACAGACACATGGCGCAGCTTCATAAGTTCCGAACCCGCCATTGCCAGCGGCATCACGGACTTCAGCCGCGTCATTTCGCCGCAATGGACAGGAACGGAAGTCATCGCCTACCTGCCCGTCACTCCGGACGATGGCTCGCCCAACACCGTGTTCCGGCAGCAACGGTTTGTGCCACAGCGAACGCTCTACATTTACCAACGTAACTGAGGGAACCGCGCATCATTACCGCATGAAATCCCTCAACTCACCTCACGGCAGCACCCGCTGGGCGCTGGGCCTGACGCTATCGGCATCGCTCCTCGCCATTGGCCCGTTGTTGGCGCAGTCGGCTGGCGACGGAACCAGCACCGGCGGTAACTTTTCCTTGGTTACCAAGCTGAAGCTCGCCGATCCATCCCCCCAGTCGGGGGGCAGCTTCACCCTGAGGACCGAGATCAACCCGCCGGTCGTCTTGCTGCAAATGCCGGGTGCCCCATCACTGAGACTCCGCTATTTGGCCACCTCGGCCATCATCAGCTGGGCCAGCACACCATCAAGCTTCACACTACAAACCACGCCCACCCCGCACCTGCCAGCCACGTGGCAGCCGGTAGCCGGTTCGCCAGAGCTCCTGAACGGCACCAACAACTTCACAGTGCCGGTCACGACTACGCGTCAATTCTATCGGCTTAAGAGCCCGTAGCCGACGCACGAAGCGATCGGTTGTTCAAACGAAGGCTCTGCCCTGCTTTGCCCCCGCTAGCGACCCGGAGAACCGGGCTAGCTTCGCAACAGCAAGCGCAACGGATGAACGTATTTCAGGGGGCAAACCTGCCCGCCCCGCTTGCGCGGGGCGGGCCTCCCAGAGGATGGGATGGCTGGCAACGTGGGCGCTTCTTGAGGGCGCCCACGGCGAAGGTCTAGTTCTTATGAGCCTGCTCGTAATGACGCTTTAGGAGGTCCTCACCGAAGTCGTTGGTGAAGTCGCGCCAGACAGCGTGGACATGGTTCGCGTTGTTCTGCGTGTTGTCGTATTCGAGCAGGAAGGTCGGCCCCTGCACACGGTAGTAGTGGCCGTCGCCCTTGTTTAAGCCGCCCGCCCATGCGAAGGCGACCTTATCCCAGCCGGCCTTGGCAATTTTGTCGAGGTCGCCCTTGGCGACGTCGGGACGGACGCGGTTGGCATACTCGGCGACGACGCGCTTGAGCAGCTCCTGCTGCGCGCCGTTGAGCTTCGCGTAGCTGATGCCCTCAGGGCTGAGGCGCTCGGCCTTGACCTTCGCGCCGGTGATGATGTCGGGTGGGGCTTTGTCGCTGAAGACGCCGGTGGTGCGCTGCTCGGCGGTGAGGGATTTGGCGAGTTCGCGGCCGAGGTCCTCTTCCTTGCCCAGCACGCGCAGGCCCTTCTTCGCGCCTTCGCGCACTTCGGCCGGGTTGGTGCCCATGAAGGATGGGACGGCAGCGACTTCCTTGCCGTCCACGATGGTGAAGCTCAGGGAGAGATGATGCCCCTCGAAGCGCCAGGCCCAGGTGCCCTTCGCGTCGGGCGTGCCGTAGACGCTGACGAAGTAGAGGATGGGGTTGCGGTCCACCTTGGAGTTCTTCTCGAACTCCTTCAGCACAGCTTCGAGGCTCATGATGCCAGTGGCCTTGGCGTAACCCGGCTCACTTAGGGCGGATTGCAGCAGCGCGAGGGCGAGCTTGCGCTGGGCATCGGTCATCTGGGTGAAAGGCAGGCCCTTGCGCCCGAAGCTGACCATCTCGGTGGGGATGAAGTGCCAGGCCTGCCGCGCTTCAGACTTGAGATCGGCGTAATGAGCCTTGGCCTTCTGCTCGGCGTTGAGCGCACCGAGGAACTTGTTGGCGGCGTCCGCCATCGCGTCGGCGGCGGGATGGGCGTGGAGGGAGAATGAGCCGGCAAGCGCGACAGCCAGCAGCACGGCTCGGCGGAGAAACAGGCGAATGTTCATGCGAAGAGTCAAGACGAGCGTTAGCCGGGAGGCGATGCAAAAAAGTTTCCGGACACTACCACACCCGCGCCCAGACGACCTTGAGGTAACGGCTCTCGGGGCAGTTTGCCATCACGGGATGGTCCGCGCCCGCGCCGGTGCGGTCGAGGAATTGCAGGCGTTTACCGAGGCGATACGCGGCACGGGCGACCAGCTGTTCAAAGCCCTCCATGTCGATCAGCCCGGAGCAGGAGCACGTCACCAGCAGGCCGCCCGGCTCCAGCACATTCATGCCCATGCCATTGAGGTCCTCGTATTTCCGGCGGCCCTCGAGCTCCTCTTCGCGGCTGAGCAGAAACTTCGGCGGGTCGAGCACCACGACCGGCCAGCGGGTGTTGTTGCGCTGCATCTGGCGCGTGAAGCTGAAGGCGTCGCAATGCACCCAGTCAATGCGGGCCTGATTGAGGTTGGCGTTGCGCTTCCCCTGTGCGATGGCCTTCTCGTCCAGGTCCACGGCCGTTACGTCCCCTGCCCCGCCCAGCACCTTCGCCGTAATGGCGAAGCCGCCGGTGTAACTGCAGCAATCCAGCACGCGCCGGCCTTTCACGAAGTCCGCAAGCCGGCGGCGATTCTCGCGCTGGTCGCAGAAAAAACCCGTCTTGTGGCCGGACTCGAAATTCACTTCATAACGGACACCGTGCTCACGGATCTTCACCGTGCGCACGTCATTGGCCGCGGCGAAGCGGATGCCTTCCACGCGCGCCACAACGTCGTCCACCGAGATGACCTGCCGCTTGGTGCCCAGCCGCGCGTGCAACTGCGGGAGAATCTTCCCAAGCCGTTGAAAGATGCCGAGGCTGTGAACCTCCACGCTCAAGGTGTCACCAAAGCGGTCCACCACCAGGCCGCTGAAGCCATCGCCGTCCGAGTGGATCACGCGGTAGGCGTCGGTCTCGGCCGAGAGCGGCATCAGGCCAGTTCGCAGGTCCAGCGCGCGTGTGACCAACGTGTCGAACAACTCCTCGCCGGGCGCGTCCTCGCCGTAATGCAGCACGCGCAACGGCACGCGGGCCTTGGGATTCCACAGGCCGCTGCCGAACCGCCGCCCGGCGCGGTCGAACACGGCCACGAGATCGCCCGCCTTCGCATCCGGGGACGCGCCGGCGATCATCGCGGGATAAAGGGTGGGCTGGCTGGAGAAATACTTGAGCTGCACCCACGGCGTCGGCCAAGCCGCGCCCGCCGGCGGCCCGGTGGGCTTGCGCTCGGGACGCGGTTCCATGGGCGAACGGGCGGGCGGTGCGTCATCCCCAGACCAGGGACGGGCAGGCTCGCGGTAACCACCCCGCTCGGAACGGTCGCGGAAACTGCGGCGTTCGCGATACTCCGGCCGCTCTGGCGGGGTCGCGCGGCGCGGCAGGGAGCGGAACTCACCTGCCCCCGGCCGTGACGAAGAATCTTCCATGCCCAAGAGGCTTGCGACAGTGGGAACAAATAGCAAGCCGGCTGCGGTGAGCCGTGGACGCCCACGACCCTGTCAGGGCTTGCGCAAGCGGTAGAAGCGAACCTTGTTGCCCACTGGCACGTCGGTTTCCAGATCCGTGCCGCTCAGGTTGAGCGTGTTCGTCTCGTCCACCCACACCGGGGCCAGCAGGTTGGTCGCGCTTTGCAGGATGTAGCTCGACGACGCCAACGGCCAGCGCATCCGCAACTGCGCGCCAATTCGTTGGAAGCCCAACGCCGGCACGCCGCCGCCGATAAACTGGTTGAACCGCGTGAGCAGGACGTCTTCCGCCCCACGGCTGGGGAGAGTGGTGCCACCGGCGGAGTTCGTGCCGCTGAAATAGCCGGTGATGATGCTGTTGCCCGCGCCATCCACGCCCACGCCAAGGCCGAAATCACCGCTCAAGTCCGCCCCGCCCGCCTGCTGCGCGAAGGCGACATTCCCAGCCGCATCCAGCCGCGAGAGAAACGCGTCGTAGCTGCCGATGATGCCGTTCAAACTGTTCGTGCCGAAGCTTGCCGCGCCCGAGAAATAGCCAGTGAGATGCACCGTCCCTGCCGCATCCACCGCCAAGCCGCGGGCCGCCGCCACGCCCGCACCACCAAACTGCCGCACCCACGTCACGCTGCCGTCGCCGGCGTATTTCGCCACAAAGCCATCCGAGTATGCACCCGCCAGACTGGTCACATTCGTGCCGGAGAAGCTAGCCGCTCCGCCGGTCGCGCCCGCCACATATGCGCTGCCGTCCGCCGCCAGGGCCACGCCGGACGCCGTGTCTTCCCCGGCTCCGCCGGCTTGCCGCGCCCATTGCAGCGCGCCAGCCGCATTCAACTTCGCCACGAAGATGTCCGCGTTGCCGCGATTGGTGAAGGTGCCGCCGCCGAACGCCGCCAGCGGGCTGTGAAAAGTTCCCGTGATCAAGACATTGCCCGCAGCATCGCCGGCGACTCCGGTGGCGGTGTCCAAGTTGCCCCCGCTGTAGCTGCCGGCCTTCCATGCCCAGACTTCCGCGCCCGCGCTGGTGAACTTCGCCACCAGGATGCGCCCTGCGTTCGCGACCGGCGCGCCTGCGAACGTCTCCAAGACCGAGCGGCCCGCCACCAGCACGTTGCCCGCGCCGTCCACGGCCACGGCCGTTCCCTCGTCGTGGGCGAACTCCGCCCCCGCGCTGAGCACCCAAGTCAAGTTTCCAGCCGCGTCATACCGGGCGAGAAATATGTCCGCGAAGGAACTCACGGTGGTGTTCGTGAGCGAACTGGTGCCAAAGTCCGCTACGCCCTCATACGCGCCCGTCACGTAGATGTTGCCGCCCGTGTCCAAAGCCACGCCCTTCGCAACGTCGTAACCCGACCCGCCGGCGCGGCGCACCCAGAGCACCTGCCCGGCAGGGTTATAGCGGGCGATGAAAATGTCCGTATTGCCGGCACTGGTCAGCGTATTGGTGCCGAACGTGGCCGTGCCGGTGAAGTAACCCACCACCACGCTGTTGCCGGCGGCGTCCACGGCGATGGCGTTGCCCGCATCCGTGCCGGGCCCACCAGCGGCGGCCGCCCACGGCACGACCACACTGAGGGGCAGCACACTCAAGCGCGCCGGACTGCTGATGGTTGCCCCCAGCGCATTGCTGACGGCGACGGAATACAGTCCTGAATGCGAGGGGGTTGCGGCACCAATGGCGTAGGTCGGGCCCGTCGCTCCCGTGATGTTGGTCCCATTCAGCCGCCACTGGTAGGTGAATGGGGCGTCACCCAGCACCGCCACGGAGAAGCTGGCAGACGCTGAAGCGTTGACCACCCGGGCCGCCGGCTGTGTCACCACGACCGGTGCGGAGCTCACGACCAGCAAGGCATTGGAACTGACCGCCACGCCGGCGAGGTTGCTGACCGCTACCGAGTAGGTGCCAGCCGTGAACACGCTCACGCTGCTGAGGTTGAGCGATTCGCCGACTGCGCCGGGCAGATTTGTCCCGTTTAAGCGCCATTGATAGGACATGGGGACCGAGCCGCTCGCTTGGGCAATAAAGGTGACGCTATCCCCGGCGAAGTTGGTCTGGTCGACCGGGTTCAGGGTGATCACTGGCGGTTCAAGCACCTCGAGCGTTCCCGACAGGCTAGTGGTCGATCCGAAGGCGTTCGTGGCAATTACGAAATAGCTGCCGTTGTTCGCAGTGGTGACGTTTGTGAGGGTGACAGACGGGTTGGTGGCTCCGGGGATATTGAAGTTGTTGAAGCGCCACTGATAACCAATGGGCTTGGGGCCGGCGGTGGTGACGGTCAGGGTCACGTTGGTCCCCGGCACCACCCGCAGACTGGCCGGGTTCGACGTGAAAAGGGGTGGCTCGGTCACGACCAAGGTCGCGGCATCGCTTTCAATTGCACCAGTTGCGGCGGAGATGAGCACGGAATAGTTGCCGGCGTTGGTCACCTGCAGGTTGTTCAAGGTGAGCGTGCTGGCGGTGGCCCCTTGGATAGGCTGGCCATCAAAGAGCCACTGGTAGGTCAATGGCACGGCAGTGGAGGTCGCCACCGTGAAGGTGGCTGAACCGCCCCGCGGCTGCGTCGCGCCCTGGGGGTGTTGCACGATGTCGAACTCTGCATTCAGGGACGCTATGAACATGTCCCCGCCGCCCGGCGTGGCTGGAAAACTGAAGCTACCAAAAGTCGCCGTGCCCTCGAAACGGCCCGCGATGTAGAACCGGCCCGCCCGATCATAGGCGATGCCCGAGTTGAAGCCCAAGATGCTGTTGGCTCCAGCAGCGGCACCCTTGAAGCCGCCCGTCGCACCGGCGACCTCCGCCCAGACTCCCAACCCATCCGGGTCCAGCTTGAAGAGATAGATTGCCGAAGCGTTGGTGGTTGGATTCACAACGCTGAGCGAGCCGAGACTGACCGTGGCGGAGTCAAACCGCCCGTTTAGGAACACGAAGCCGCCCGCATCAATGGCGATCTGGTGCCCGAGCTGATCCCCTGCCCCGCTGATCGGCTGCACCGATAGGAACTGTCCGTTTCGGTCGAACCGCGCCAAGTAGCCATCCAGTCCGCCTTGATTGGCGACGGTTACCCCGCCAATAACCAAGGAGCCGCCGCCGAAAGCCCCGGTCACATAAATCCGCCGGAAACGGTCCACCGCCAAGCCAAGCACATGGTCAGCCCCGGTGGAACCGTAGCCGCGCAGAAACACGGGCTGAAGGTCGCCGGTGAACTTGGCCAGAAAGGCGTCCACGTTGCCCCGGTTGGTCACCGTGGTGCCTCCGAGAGTTACATCCCCATCGGCCGCCCCCAAAAGGATCACATTCTCGTCAGCGTCCACCTTTAAGTCGCGCGGAAGGGCCGAATTGGGGCCTCCGACCGTCGTGACCCCTAGCAAGTTTCCAGCCTGATCCAGCTTCAGAACCACCGTGCTTTGCGAGCCGGTGACGGGCACAGCCATGGTGTTGGTCCCGACTGTGTTTAAAGTCATGGTGCCACCGATGCTGAATGAGACGAAGAGGCTGCCGGCGGGGGAAACCGCAATGCCACCAATCGAGGTGCCAGTAAAATTTCCGGTCTTAACAGTGTCAGCGTAGTCATCAGCGGCGCTACCAAAACTTTTGAGCCAGACCAGGACACCATTGGCATCCAGTTTCGCAACGAAGGCATCGGTGGCCCCCAATTGCGGAATCTGCACCCCCTGTATGTTGCCGGGGCCGTTGCGGAGGCCCAGCACATAGACATTTCCGACCGCGTCCACAGCCACCCGCCTTGGGTTGGCAGCGGCATTGACCCCCACATGCCACACCGGGTTGCCCGCCGCATTGTATTTTGCCACGTAACTGTTGTTGGCAATAACGCTCAGGACATTCGTATTGCCCGGGCCTCCGAACAGCAATGGCAGGCCGGCGGCGGCGCCCACTACCACTGTGTTGCCAGCCGCATCCACGGCCATGTCCCGGGTGTTCTCGTTATCCGCCGTGGAACCGAACCGCACCGCCCAGCGGAAGCCCGGCGATGGGGCTGCCTGCGCCAGCGTGGCTACGGATAGCAGGCAGCAGCAGAGGCGGAGCCAACGTTTAGCGAGAGTCTGAGGGAAACCTGAAGCCAGGGCCGGCGTAGTCAATTGGGGGGAAAGCATCGCGAGTAGTGAGTCGTGGTTCCACGGTGCCGATTTGTGGCCACAAAACAAGCACGGAAGTAACTGGAGCGACTGCGGGGCCGGAGGAAAAAATGCCGGTTTTGCGCATACCCCTTTGCAAGTCATGGTTGCTTACCCTAGTCTCGGGGCACTACGCATGAAGAGCTTGCTCGTCTGGCTGGTTGTGCTCGGCACCTTGGGCGGCGGCGGTTACTACGCCTACCAAAAGTGGCCGGACAAGGTCGCGTTCTGGCGGACGCCACAAAAGGTGGAGGCCGAGAAAAAGTCTGGCCGGCCCACCACGGCGGTGGTCACCCCGCGCAACATCAGCTTCGCCATCAGCGCGGCGGGCGAAATCACGCCGGCGGAGCAGGTCTCTGTGCGGCCGGAGGTGAGCGGGCGCATCGCCACGTTTCCGGTGGACATCGGGGACAAGGTGAAGAAGGGGGAGGTGTTCTTCACGCTGGATGACTCGGACCTGCAAATTGAACGGAGCCAGCGCCAGACGGAGATCGAGGCGACCAAGCTCCAGATCGAAGGAGCCCGGCTGACGATGGAAAAGCTGCAGCTGGATTTCGAGCGCACGAAGCAGATTTTTGAGAACAAGCTGCCGGTCGACCGCAGCCAGCGGCAGACGGATATCGAGGCGGCGAAGCTCCAGATCGAAAGCGCACGGCTGGCGCTGGAGAAACTGCAGGCGAATTTCGACCGGACGAAGCAGCTGTATCAGAACAAGCTGATCGCCAAGGAGCTGTTTGAAAACGCGCAGACCGAACTGGACCAGGCGCGCAATGCGCAGGCGCTGGCGAAGAACAATTACGACAAGCTGCTCACGCGGGAGGTGCTGGAGAACGCGAAGATCGAGCTGGACCTGGCCCGCAACAACCACGCCCTGGCCCGCAACAGCTATGAGCGCTCGCTCAAGGCACTGCAGCTGGTGGAGGACCGGATTTCCAAAACCAAGATCACCGCGCCGTTTGACTGCACCATCCTCACGCGCCCCGTGTCCGTGGGCCAGGCGGTGTCCGGCTCCGGCGGCGTGAACAGCGGCACGGAGGTGCTCACCATCGCCGACCTCAGCGAGCTGATCATCAACGCCCACATCAACCAGGCGGACGTGACGCGCATGACGGTGAACCAGCGCGTGCAGATCGAAGTCGAAGCCGTGGCGGGCTTGAAGCTTTTCGGTCGCGTGGACCGCATCGCCCCGCAGGCGACCATCAAGAACGGCATCAAGGGCTTTTCCACCCGCATCATCGTCAAGAACGACGAAAAGTCCGGCGTGCGCCCGGGCATGACGGCGAATCTCACCATCCCGCTCCAATCCGCAGACAATGTGCTGGCGGTGCCGTTGGCGGCGGTGTTCAGCGAGCAGGGCGACCGCTTCGTGTATGTAAAGCAGGGCGAGAAGTTCGCGCGCGCCCCCATCCTCATCGGCGTCACGGACTACGATTACGCGGAGGTGACCAAGGGTTTGCAGGGCGGTGAAACCGTCTCCCTCGTCACGCCGGCGGAGGAAGTGGGCAAGGTGCAGCAGGCCTTCGGCGCGGCGGCCAAAGGCGGCAAAGGCGGCGGCAAGGGCGGCGAAGGCAAGGGTGGTTCCAAAGGCGGCGGAACCAGCGGCGGCGGACCCGGCGGCAGCAAGGGCGGGCCGGCGGGCGCAGGCGGCAGTTCCGGCGGCGGCGAGCGACGCGGTCCGCCGGCCCAGTAACCCCATTCCCCTACTCCACCGTGTCCCTCATCGAACTCCGCAGCGTCAGCAAGATCTACCACCTCGGTGGGGAGGAAATCCGCGCGCTCGACAACGTGGACCTCGACATCAACGGCGGCGAGTTCATCTCCATCATCGGCCCGTCCGGCAGCGGCAAATCCACATTGATGCACATCCTCGGCTGTCTGGATTCGCCGTCCAAGGGCAGCATCAAACTCGACGGCACCGAGATCGCCACCGCCTCGACGCGCGAGCTGGCGCGCATCCGGAACCAAAAGATCGGCTTCGTCTTCCAGTTCTTCAACCTCCTGCCCAAGCTCAACGTGCTGCAAAACGTCGAGCTCCCGATGGTTTATGCCGGTTGCAGTGCGCGTGAACGGCGCGATCGGGCAATGGCTGCGCTCCGCTTGGTGGAGATGGACAACCGCGCCAAGCACCGCCCGCTTCAGCTTTCCGGCGGCCAGCAACAGCGTGCCGCCATTGCCCGCGCGTTGGTCAACGATCCAAAGATCGTCTTCGCGGACGAGCCCACGGGCAATCTGGATTCCCATACCGGCGAGACGATTTTGCGCCTCTTCCATGAACTCAGCCTGAAGGGGCGCACCATCGCCCTGGTGACGCACGACCCGGAAATCGCCGCCGTCACGCCGCGCCGGATTGAGATTCGGGACGGAAAAATCGCGAAGAATGTGGATGCCAAGCTGTCCGGCCAGGCGGATGGACCCAAGTTCGCCGTTGGCAATCAGGCGAACGCACAGCCATGAACTTTTTCAACGCCATCGCCGTTGGCCTCAAGGAGATTTGGGCCAACAAGTTCCGTTCCCTGCTGACGATGCTGGGCATCATCCTGGGCGTTTCCAGCCTCGTGGCCATGTCCGCGCTGGTGAAGGGCATGGAGAACGGCATGAAGGAAGCGCTCATCGCCATCGGCGGCCTGGAAAAGGTGCGCGTGGAGGAACAGGACATCCCCGTCTGGCAGCAGCACATGGCCGATCAGGCGGTCGGCACCACGATGAACGACGTCCATGCCCTGCTCCGCAGCGCACCGCTCGTCACGATGGTGGTGCCCGAGATGCGGACGCGCAACATCACGATGACCCGGTCAGGCAAAAGCATCAGCCCTTACAACTTCATCGGAACCTGGCCCGAGGCGGTGGAGCTGAACCAGCACGTCGTCGCCCACGGACGCATGTTCAACGAGCTCGACGACGAGTATGCTCGCAACGTCTGCGTCATCGGCACCGCCATCCGCGACGCGCTCTTCGGCTCCCCGCAACAGGTCGGCCGCGAAGTCGTCCCCGTGGGCGAGTTCATCAACATCAACAACCAGCGGTTCAAGATCATCGGCATGTTCGAACATTACGAAAGCGAGCAGGACAAGAAGCGGCGCGAGCTGGAGATGAACAATCCGCCGGAGCAAAAAGCGGGCGGCCCCGAGCGCAGCCGGGGTTTTGGCAGCATGAGTCGCAGCCGCAGCTCGGGCGGCTTCGTCTTCGACTTCAAGAACAACACCGTTTACATCCCGCTCAACACCATGTGGCTGCGGTTTCGCGCGGCGAGCGGCCAGTCAGGGGCGGGCACCGGCAGCTTCAGCCGCAGCAGCGGCAGCAGCACCACCACGGCCTCCGGGAGCACTGCCGAGTTCGTTCCGGATCCGCGGCTGTCCACCCTGTCGATCAAGATTGCCGACATCGAAAAGATGGACGAGGCGCTCCAGCAGGCCAAGAACGTGATGCTGCACACGCACCGCGGCATCGAGGATTTTTCCTTCCGCACCCAGGAGAACTGGTCCGAGAGCATCACCACCGCCATCAAGAACGCCCGGATGAGCGGCGGCATCATCTCGGCCATCAGCCTGCTGGTCGGCGGCATCGGCATCATGAACATCATGCTCGCCAGCATCACCGAACGCGTCCGCGAGATTGGCATCCGCAAGGCCATCGGCGCCACCTTCTTCGACGTGTTCACCCAGATCCTCGTCGAAAGCGTCGTCATTGCCATCATCGGCGGACTGGCCGGACTGGTCGCATCGAACATGCTGGTGAAGCTGCTCGTGGCCATGTCGCCGACGGAAAACACTCCGGTCATCACGATGGAGGCCATGATGCTGGCGTTCGGTTTCAGCGTGGCGGTCGGCATCCTCGCGGGCCTCTTCCCGGCATTCAAGGCGGCCAAGCTCAACCCGATTCAGGCCCTGCGGTATGAGTGATCTCCCCTCGTCCCCCCGTTGTGACGCGTAAGCTTCGACGGCAAGGCGGTGAGCCCGCGAAACGGCTCGTCGAATTTAAGCGAGTGAACGGTTTCCGAAACTGATCCGGCTGTCGTAGGCGAGCGTCTGCGTGTGGCCTGCGCCGGTGACGTGGTTGGTGAGCCGGCCCAGCGCGTCATAGGCCCACGTCGTCACGTTGCCCTTGGCGTCGGTGAGGGTGACGAGCTGGTCGCGGCGGGTTGAGGGAGGGGCTGGGTCAGTCACAGGGCAACGGATGGGGGCGGGGCAGCCGAGGGCGCGGCAGCGTCTTGGAGTGCGGCAGTCCTCTGCCGCGGTCGGGGCCGGTGGAAAGCGCCAGCGGGCTGGCGCAGTCCAAGACGCTCGCGCGCGGCAGGGGCGGCTCCCGGCGGGGCGTAGAGCTTGTTGGTCTGGCGGCCGAGCGCGTCGTAAGCCCACGTCGTCACGCTGCCCTTGGCGTCGGTGAGCGAGGCGAGCTGGTCGCGGCTGGGGCAAAGGAGAGGATGGGAAACGAGTCTTGGCTCGATGCGCTGGGGCGAGCGGATGCGGCGGGTGCGTCGCGAAGAAGGGTTGGTGCGCTTGGGGGCTCGGTGAGTCACAGGTCAACGGCGGGTATGCATGTGAATAGACTGAGCAAGGAACCATCGTTCATTCATAGGTTCCGCTTCATAGAATGCCAAATGTCCGGGAATACAGGACAGGACACTTCCAAGACCAATCCCAAAAACCATCTCAATTGCTTCCTCTAACTTGCAGAATCGCTGATCCAATTCAAGGACTTCGGACATGATGTAGCAGGTCTCGGATGCACCGGCTCGGCGCAAGGCCGTGGCTATCTCAGTTCGGTTACGCAGTTCGTTCTCTGGATGGTGCATGAGCTCAGGAACAAAGTCACGCGAATCCGCTAAGCGGCTCAGAATCTTCCTTCGTTGTTTTGGTTTCGCCAATCCTTCTAGCCACCGCTGGCGCCTTTCCTGTATGATAAATGATCCTACGAATTGTTCCTCGTGAAAACTCTTCGAGAGGTTTGAATTAGGCTCGAGTTTCATAGCAGAAGAATGGACTGAACCAGATTTCACTGCCGTTTAGAATATCAGCAGCAGCGATTCTCATTTCTCTGGATACGCGCCCGTATTTTCTATATTTGTCGAATTCCATTGGGTTTCCGAACGAGCTGATTTTGAATCCATCCGAATTCAATCTAGCTGTGAGGGTTTCTTTGGCTTTACTTAGGCTAGTTGCGCCGACAAGGCAGTGAACAAACGCTCTGATAGTTGCTAGTCTTCTCCGCCTGATTGGGATTCGCCTAGTGCAGAATACGTCAACGGAACTGAAGATGAACACCTTTGTCTTCAAAACTGTTTGTCTGGGAATTGGTAGTGATTGTTTGGCTTTGACATATCATCATGATGGCCGTCGTGGTAGTGTGGTGGGCCTTTGCGGTGCTTTTCTGGCCCCTGCGTCTTCCCGCCTTTCTGCCACGGGCCTCCGGGTGAATGAGCCGCAGCATCTTTGGCTTTTTTACGAGATGGAAACCATTTGAAAACTTGTTTTCGGCAAGCATTCGCCCCCTTCGCCACAGTCTTACCTGCACCACCTAGCAGTTCATTGAAAAAGTCTCTGGTGGATTGAACGGCGCGCACCTGTGCCAGTCTGAGACTCCATGCGTGGCCAAGTGAATCCCCAGTCCGAGATGTTCTGTCTGCTCTCGCCCGAGA
>Ga0172367_10002522_pt1 | contig 24959 bp, 28 predicted proteins | sample Lak10m_FD_114542 | JGI IMG/M metagenome (GOLD analysis project Ga0172367, IMG submission 114542) | Freshwater microbial communities from Kabuno Bay, South-Kivu, Congo - kab_022012_10m | ecosystem: Environmental > Aquatic > Freshwater > Lake | place: Democratic Republic of the Congo: South-Kivu...
ATTTATTATTTATTATTTATTAGTTTTTATTATATCATAATATTCATCTTCATTTCTTTGTTTAAAATATTGATTAATGTCATTAATGAAATCAATACTCATTTGATTTGATGGAATTATGACACCATTTTCATCATAAGTAATATGTATGAGAGGTGAATAATTATATTTTATTAAAATATCATTTCTTTCAATATATTTTCTGTTTATTTTTGAACCATGAAAATAATGATTAATATTTGTTGGAATATAACCAACTTTTATATTATTGATAAAATTAAAAGTATAAAAATTTTTTATTTCATTTTTAAATTCTAATAAATTTTTTGTTACATTAGCACATTTTTTAAAAATTGATTGTGTTAAAATATAATCTCCAGAACCTAAAATACTTTTATCATATAGTCCACCAATAGAATTCCAATAATTACGCGTACAAGCCCAAGCATATCCACAATGCCAATAATTTAAGCCTTTTTCATGTTTAAAGATTTTTCCATGACAATATTTATATCCATATGATTGCCAAATAGACATTGGTAGTTCTTTTTCATCAAGATCAAAACAAGTTGTAAACAATTGAACAATATCAAATTTTGTCAAAACTTTTAGAGTATCTAAGGCCCAATTGGGATTTTCAAATTCAATATCTCCATCAATCCAAGCAACAGCTTTCCAATCTTGAGGTAATAATTTGCGAATTCCAAGATTAATCATATTTTCTTTATGCCATAAAGCATATTTAGTTCTTAACTGAAGGTGTTGAGGATTTGATGGTGATGTTATATGAAACTCTTGGTTTTCATAAGCTAATTCAACAACATATAATTTTACATTTGGAACATTATCTATTCTTTTAATGAATTGTTCCATTAATTCCCATCTTCTTTTAAATTCACAAACATTTGAAATAACTGTTATCACGTGTAATGTTTCATCAATTATTTCATTATTTTTAAGACAATCAAATAATAAATTATTATTATTGATCAATTTATTTTCTTCAAATTCATTTATAGTAATGGATAATTCTTCTAATTCTAAAACAACCAATTTTATATATATATATATATATATATATAAATATTTATATATAAATATTTATATTTTATATTTTAGAAATAGTATCAAATGAATTATAATTTTTGTTATTGGAAATTGGAGTAGATAAGTTTGCATTATTGGATATATTAGAAACATTGGTAATATTAGATTTATTTGAAGAATTATTTGAAGTAGTTATATTTGTTAGTGATATTTTTTGTGTATTATTATCATTATTATTATTATTATTATTATTATTATTAAAATCATCATCTGGAATCAATGAATCTTCAGAAACATAAGTATCATTTTTTATGAGATTAATTTCATTGTCAATTTTTTTAATTTGTGCATCATTAATTTTTTCAAAAACATGAATAAGTGAAGCAAACATATTTAATCCAATTCCTAACCAAAATAAATCATCATCATTTTTACTTGTAGCATAACTGGAAATAAATATACCACAAGTTTGAAAAATATGAAATATATAAACAATATATGAGTTTAACATATTTAATCTTTCAACTTTTGAAATAAATTTATTCAAATCATCCAATTTTTTTTTTTCTAAAATATCTTTAATTTGTTGTTCTGTATCAGTTTTAGACATTGGAATATTATGATAAGTAGTCATATAACTAATAATAATATATCAATGATTTTTTAAATATAAAAATATAAAAATATAAAAATAAAGTAAAGTAAAAATGAAATTAATAATAATAATAATAATGATAATAATAAAATTGGCTCATACACATAAATTATGGATAATAAGACATTGTGATAAACCATCAAATGATAGAGATCCATGTTGTTCTGATAAAGGTTATGAAAGATCAATAAATTGGGTAAATTTTTTTAATAAATATTTACAAAAACAAGAATATATAAAAATTTACACATCAGGATTTAGAGAAAAAAATAATTATATATGTGATGCTAATGAAATAAATTCATTCAATATAAGTTCGACAAAAAAATGTCAAAAATCTCAAAGAATGATAATAACATCAGAAATTTTATATGATTCATTAAAAAATAATTCATATGATAAAATAACACTTGACAATAAATATTGTATTGGTGATGAAAAACAATTATATATGCAAATAATGAATGATTATAATAATAATCGTATATCAAATAGTATCGTGGTATGGGAACATTTATCTATAATTGATTTAATTCATAAATTTGACATTCAGATAACAAAATGGAAAAAAGAATATAAAAAATATTATTCAATTGTTTTTATTATAGATATAAAAAATAAAAAATTGGATTATTTAATATATAATTATGAAACAAATATAATATATCAAGATAATAAAATATCAAATTGGATTTATGGCAATAAATATGATAATAATTATGGTGATTTTATGATAGAAAAAAATAATGATAATAATTTTATTTTATTGTTATTTGTATTTATGTTGATTGTATTTTTATTAGTCATTATATATATTTTTTATAAATTTTGTATCAAATCAAAAACACAAATAAATGAATATAAATATATTGAAATAAAATAAATTATTCAATAACAAATAGAAAATAATTATTTGCATATTTGATGAAATAAATTAGGAAATAAAAATAATACATTTTCAGTAATAATTTTTATATATAATATAAATTATTTTGAATAAAAATTCACAAAAATTTTTAATTTGCAAAAAATCATTTTTATATAATCAGGAAAAAATTTGCATATCATCATATGTCATTATGTGATATTTTTGTAAATATAAAATTATTAAAGCACATAATAAATGTTATACTAATAGAAAAATTGTATTATAACTTAATCTTTATATGAAAACAAGATTGGTTCTAATCCAAAAATTATTGAATATTCCAATATATATGGAACATGATTGATAGTTTTATCGATTAATCTTTTTATTTGTGTTGATAAAAAAATATTATTATTGATGATACTAATACAAAATTCTATATTGGACAGATTCTTTTATTATAAGTCCAATTATTTGCTGGATTTGTTTTAGCACTTGATGATTACTTTGCTAAATACTTGTTATATGATGATAAAATAGGTATTATTCGTGGATAGCAAGTTAAACAAATAAATTATTCAATAGAGGATAAATTAATTATATTATATAATTCTCTTAACACATTTTCAAAATACATAACCTTATATATTTTTTTATCGTTATTTCCTCCTCCATCAATATTTTCTTCAACACATTTGATACTTTCCATACACTTATCAAATGCTTTTGTTATTTTATTAAGTTCGCAATTGAAATAATCTTTTTTATTTTTATATCTATATTTATACAGCATTGACCTAATACAAGTTTCTAATTGAAGAGGACATAAAAGTTCAACATAATGAACTACTTTTTTGTTATGAATTGAATGTGTATTATAAATGCTTATTCTTTTATTCATATTGTCTGTTTTACCAATTTTATAATATTTTGTTCCATCCATGTCAAAGTCTTCAACAACATAAACCATTGCTCCATCTGGAAATTTTTCTAATTTTAGGTCATTTAATAACATTTTATTTTTATTTTCAAGTTCAGTTATTTTATTTAATAATTTATTTATTTCTTCATCGGTTGTATCAACATTTTTTTTTCTTAATTTTGGCAAAACATCCGAAACTAACCATTTTACAAATTTTTTTGCCTTTTTTGTTTTTGACGCTATCAATAATGTATATAATCCTGATTCATTTACATAAACAGAATCTGGCTGTTGAGGAATATTAAATGATATATTCATATTTTTTAATTGTATTTTATCTTCTTTATCAACATTATTTGAAATAGCTTTTTTTTCTTGAATATATTCCAATGATTTGGCTGTTTGTTTAGCATTAAACCAAATAGTTTGATTATTATCAATAATAGTAATTATTTTTTGATTTTCAAAAGTAATTGTATTATATATTGGCATAATATGTATATTTTTTAAGTTCCGGTAAAATTTCATTTACAATTAATTTAACAAATTTTTTTTTTTTTTTATTTTTAATTGAATTCAACAAACAAAATAATCCAATTTCATTAATATATATTGTTTTTGGTTTATGATATACAATTTGATTAATATTCATTTCATAAAAAAATATGTAATCATCATTATCAATGTTATTGACTATATTTTTAGGTTGTTTATATCCAAATGATAAATACACGTGTATTCCATTAAACCAAATTTTATTGTCATCATCAATAACCACAGAAATATTAAAATTTTCAAAATTAAACGATTTATATATTGTCACTAAATAATATGTAATATGTAATATTTATATATTATTTAATAAAAAAATTGAAATAAAAATATATTGATTTATTAAATTTATTATAAAAATATATGATTGAACAGTTTAAAAAAATAAAAGGAGATACATATGAAGAATATGTTTTAAATAATTTATTAAGTAATTATGATAATGTTTATTATTTCAGTGAAACGCCTGAAAATGTAATTGCAAAAACTAAATTGTATTCAAATTACGAAATATACAATAAATATAAAAAATGTGATATAGGTGCTGATTTAGTTGCTGTTAAAAATAATGAAGTTTATTTTATTCAATGTAAAAATTTTAATCAAACAATTGGCATTAATGATTTTTGTTCTTTTTATTTTTTAATTTTGGAATATGAATTAAATGGGATTGTTTATTACAATGGTAATTTAAGTGAGAGACTAATTGACTTAGCTCAAGGTAAAATTATATATAATAATTTACCTTACAACAATACATTACTAGATATAAATTTTATCAATGAAAAAAATATTGAATTTGAACCGAGAGATTATCAAATTGAAATATACAATCAGTTTAAAAATAAACAAAGAGGAATTATAGCATTACCTTGTGGAATGGGAAAAACATTTTGTTCTTGGTTAATAGGTAAAGATTATAATAATATAATTATAATATCACCCACAAGAAGTTTGGCGAAAATAATTTAACGCAATTATTTAGTTATAGCTCAAATAAATATAATCCAATATTATTATCAATGGATGGAACAAGAAATATTGATTATATAAAAAATACATTAAAACAAAAAAATATAATATCGTCTACATATGATTCAATAAACATATTAAATGAAATATTATGTAAACTTGATAATTATGTGATATTTATTGATGAATTTCATAATTTATCATTTAATAATTTAGAAAATAAATCTGATGAAATAAATAAATTATTAATTAATGATAAAAATAAAATAATATTTATGTCCGCTACACCTTTAATAAATGATAAGTACTATAATTTTTTTGGTACAACTATATTTAAATATGAATGGAGTAAAGCAATAGAAAAAAAATATATTTGTGATTTTAAAATAATACTGCCAAAAAATACTAATGATGCAAAAATATTTAATGATTTATTGATAAATATAAATTACAATCAAGATGATAAACCAATGATATTAAAAAGTTATTTTTTGTTGAAAAATATAAATTATTACAAAACTAAAAAAATTATATTATATGCTTCAAGTATTGATGAAGCAAAAATATACTGTGATATAATAAAATGGATGAAAAATTTGGTCAATGTTAATGTTGAAATAAATGTTATCAATTATAAAACTTCAAAATTAAAGAGATTTGAAATTTTTAAAAAATTTAAAACAAGTTTAATTAATCAAATTTTAATAAATGTTCAAATATTAAACGAAGGCATTGATTTACCTAATTGTGATTGTGTATTTATAACCAAACCAAATGAAAATATTCATAATATGATTCAAAGAATGAGTAGATGTAATAGAATAATTCCAAATAAAAAAATTTGTTATATATTAATTTGGTGTTGTGAAAAAAAAATTAATCAATTATTAAACACTATAAATGACACAGTTAATTTTTCAAGTATTTATAAAAATAAAATTACAAAATATAATTTTACTGATGAAAAATATTTTGATGAAAATGAAAAAAAAACTCAGAATGTAAATAATGAACATGTGATTAAATATTTAATGAATATCAATTGTTTTGATAAAAATATTATTGATGAAATTTTAAACATATTCAATCAACCTGAAACAAATATTAAAAAATATTTAGAACATAGTTACCTTAAAAAAACATTAAATTTTTTTGATTATGATAACAATAAAATAAATTTTATAATTGATAATGATAACAACATATGGTTTAAAGCAAAACAAATATGTTTATTAATGGGATATAAACAACTTAAACGAGTTGTATCAAATAATGTTAATAGTGTAAACAAAATGCAAATAAAAAACATTAATGTATCATTCGACTATAAAGGACAACCTGATGCAATATTTATAAATGAAAATGGATTAATGGAATTATTATATTCCGCAAAAAATAAAAAAACTGATAAAAACCAAAAATTTTCAAATTGGGTTAAAAATGAATTTATAAATAAAATTAAAAAATTAATTTGTGTTTACGAAATATACCATACACAAATTAAAAACTAAAAATTTATAATTTATTGTCAAACAAATGTAAAAATATACCATATATTTTGAATTTATTATCGATTCAATTATTTGCTGGATTTGTTATGACATTGGATGATTACTTTGTCAAATACTGGTTATATGATGAGAAAATAGGTATCATTCGTGGATAACAATAAAAATTGATTTTTCAATATATTGAATAAATAATAATATTTACATCAATGAAATAAATTATGAAAGAATTAAAATATTTCACAGAACAAATTGATAATGGATATTATGGTAAGGATATTCTATGTGTGAAACTATGTTATAAGAACAAAATTCCCACATATGAGATTATATGTTCCAATATTAAATCACATGATAATTTAAATAAAATAAATAATGATTTAAAAAAAAATTTGAAACAAAACCGAATTATAATATAAAAATAGTGTATATGAAACAAAAAAAATATTCCAAACGTGAAGTATTAATGTATTTGAATAACCAAATTAGAACAAAAGCATATCATCAAAATATTATTGGCTGTTCATGTTATGTTCAAAATGATAAAGAAATATTTGAATTAAAATACAAAGACTTTAAGCCTGAAATTGATTTTAATGAAATAAATATTGATTTAAAATCAGAATTTAATACAGATGATGATTTTAATTTTCAATTCTGCTAATTGAAAGATAGATATATTATGAGTGATGGTATTGAGTATCATAATGAAACATCGTGCCATAGATTTTTTAAATGTGTAAAATATTATTTTTGTTCTTAATACATGTAACGCGAATGATATTAAATTTATATAAAAATTGATTTTCTTAATATAATTACACATAACAATAAAATTTAATTATGGATACCACACAATATAAATTTAAATATGAGTATGTGTCAAACAAATAAACCCCGTCTCTAAGATATGAGCGATAATATAAAGAATGAAGAGAACAAGAAATAAAATCTGGATTAATTTTAACTCCGAAAGATGAAGAAAATATTATTTCAATAATAAAATCTAACTTTACTTCTAAACCTGATTTTGAACTTGATAAATTGATAAATGAATTTGTAAATATGAAATTAGGTATAGTCGTCCAGCATACTAAAATTAAACATTCGCATCATATGTGTAAGTATTCATCAAATAACAGAGATAAAATAAAATTATAAATCAACATAATCCAAATTTCTTATTTCTAGCCAAGCCAATTTGTCAATAGCATTCAAATAACAAAATATAATTATAACACTTGACATTATAAATCCACAAATAATTTTATTTATTAAACATTGGTATTTAAAATTATAAAATTTTGTATAATTCAAATAAGCACATATAATCCAAACACCAATTGCAACCAAACTAAACAATTCAATACAAAGCATAATTTTAAGATAATCACGAATTAGTTGGATGTGAAATATAAAATTTTATAAATCTTTGCCAATAATAACATAAGGTTTAATGTTTACTTTATCTTTTGTATAAGCATAAATTCCAAGAAGTTCTGCCATTTCTTCATACAATTCTTTATTTTTACTTTGTGGAACGTATTTGCAATAACATTTTGTAATAACTTTTTTAATATTTTGTGGTGTGATATTATATATTTCTCTGTTAGTTATAACTTGATTTTTTTTTAATTTAAGTTTAATACATTTTTCAACCAATAATGGATTTTTTATTATTGCAAAATATTTTAAATCAACTTCTTTTATTCTTCCAACATTGTAATTTCTTAATCTTTTAACTATATCAGATGTTCTGCCAATTTTCCAATCCATTTTGTTATCATCGACAGCAAAAAAATATATTGATTCATAACCGGAATATTTAGATAAATCATTTTTATTTTCAATTGCCTGATATATCAAATGTTGATTTTCAACAACATATATTCTCTCAATTTAACAAAATAATTTCTCACGATTTCTGAATTTGTACTATCACCACTCATTGCTAATTTTTCAAAACATTGATAGTTTAACATAAATGTCACACCGCTTGTATTTCCTGATTTAACACGAATAAAATCAACACGTTCTATAAATCTTTTATTTTTTGAATAGACATTTTTTAATCTATTTCTTAATGTTGCCAATGTAATACCTAAAAATTTAGCAACATTTATATCTTCTATATCAAAATCTAATTCCCCACCAATCTTAAATTTCTTAAAAAATGTGTCAATAAAATCCTCATCAATATTTGTATGTTTTTTGAGCAATTTGATAAAATTACTTTCATTGTCATTTTTTTTAATTTCTATTTTTGCACAAGGTGAATATTTTTCAACAAAATATTCGTAATTTATAAATTTGTTTAAATGTGTAAAATATTTGTCTTTTTCACCACCCCATATAAATATGTTAGCAATTTTTTTATTGAGCATTACTCTATTACATCTACACATTCTCTGAATCAAATTTACCATATTTTCATTGGGTTTTGTAATATAAACACTATCACATTCTGGAATATCAATACCTTCATTTAATATTTGTACATTAATTAAAATTTGTTTATTTTTATTAGTTTTAAAGTTTTTCATATAATTTATTCTGTTTATTTTTGATGTTTTATAATTAATTATATTAGCTTCAACATCCGTGTTTAATATTTTTTTTAACCATTGAATAATATCATAATATTTGTTTGCTTCATTAATATCAAAAGAATATAAAATTGTTTTATTACAACCATAATAATTAATACCTTTTAATAAAAAATAACATTTAATTATCAATTCTCTATCTTCATTTTTGTATTCTATACTTGTCAAAAAATCGTTGAATGCTTTAATATTTAACTCATTGTTATTTTCAGGCAAAATTATTTTAAAATCACAAATATATTTACTTTCTATTGCTTTTTTCCAATCATATTTAAAAATATTATCTCCAAATATCATTTTATAATTTTTATTTGTAATAGGTGTTGCGGACAGAAATAATATTTTATTATTGTCATCAATCATTAATTTATAGATTTCATTTTCATTATTATTTAAATTTGCTTTGGATAGATTATGAAATTCATCAATAAATATTGCATTTTTTTTTAATTTTAACAAAATTTTATTAAGTATATCCACAGAATCATATGTTGATGAAATTATATTTTTTTCTTTTAACAATAATTTTATTTCATTATAATTTCTGGTTCCATCCATTGAAATTAAAATAGGATTATAAGTATTTTGAGAATAATTGTACATTTGAACTAAATTAGTTTCTGCTAAATTTCTTGTTGGGGATATTATTATTATATTATTGTAATCTTTGCCAATCAACCAAGAACAATATGTTTTACCCATACCACAAGGCAAAGATATAATACCCCTTTGAATATTTTTAAAATATTTGTAAATTTCTAATTGATAATCTCTTGGTTCAATTATATTATTTTTTTCATTGATAAAATTTATATCTAAAATGGTGTTATTAAATGGCAAATTATAATATTTAATTTTACCAGTCGCTAAATCTATTAATCTTTCACTTAAATTCCTGTTATAATAAACAATGCCATTTAATTCATACTCAAGAACTAAAAAATAGAAAGAACAAAAATCATTAATACTAATAGTTTGACTAAAATTTTTACATTGAATAAAATATACTTTATCATTCTTGATAGCTACCAAATCTGCTCCAATATCACATTTTTTATATTTTTGATATATATCATAATTTTCATAGAGTTTAGTTTTTGCCATCACAAATTCAGGCGTTTCTTTAAAATAATATACATTATCATATTCACTTAATAAATTATTGAAAACATATTCTTCATAAGTATCACCTTTTAACTTTTTATACTCAACCATTATATATATATATATGTATTTATTACTATCATTACAAATTTATATTTTTTCATTTTTTTTTATTTACATGTTAAATTATTCATGTTTTGAAAAAATTGCTATGAGTTGAGATAGTGCAAATTCAGAAACAGTACGTATGTATTTTACTAAATTAAGAGAATTTATGACTGAAAATCAACATGTTATTTATCAAGCAATGAACAATAAAAATAATCTTAAACTATATAATGGAAAAGATACAATATATTTTTTTGCTGCTGATGAAAGAAAAAATAATATTTTTAAGGCAGAAAAAGCATCTAAAATAGTTGAAAGATTAAGAAATTATAATGTTGGACGAATAAAAGAAGTAGAGCTTAAATATTTAGCTTTGGTAAAAAATCCATTATTGATTGAAAAATGTATAAAATTGTTGTTGAAGAAAAATCAATTATATTCCTGAAAAGAATTGTATGAAGTTGAACCCACTAAACTTAAAAAAGTAATATATGAATGTTATTGTAAACATGTATCATCTAAAGAAAATAAACAATTGTATGATGAAATATCAACATTATTAGGAATGTATGTTTATATAAAAGATAAATTACATATTAAACCTTATGTAATAATAGGAAAAGAATTATAATTTAATGTCTTATTTATAGTTATTATGAACATTTCAATATATGTGATGAATATTTTTTCTGTCAAATATTGAAAAAATATAAATAATATCCAAATATGATAAGCACAATAGAACAATTTAATGAATTATCCACATAATCATGACATTATTGTTTAAAATATTATTTATCAAGATACTAATTTTCTTCCTCAATACTTTTAGATGTTTTTTATACAGATTATATGATTAAATTATTGTAAAGATTGGTATTACAATGATTTTACTCCTAAAATAATAGCTAAATACAAACCATCATATTGATATTGCTTAATTCATCAAATTATATAATGAACTACAAATTATATTGAGATTAGAAAAACATTCTAGATTTATTATTGATATTTTAGAAAAAAACAAATCTCATTAAAGTTAGTGAATGGAATTATGAACCTATAGAAAAATATATAGAAGAAATAAAAAATTGTATTATATGAAAAAAACAAAATTAAAAAAGCGAGTGATTACTGATTACATCCAAATACTTGAAACAAATAACTATTCTAAACTAAAAAATTATATATTCCATATGAGCCATTGTATACTCAAGAAATTGTTATTTCCAAAATCAGAACAAGTATATTACCATTGACTTTTAACTTTGAGTAATTATATCTTTGGTGAAATTCACAATTTGGTCATATACTCAAGTAAGTTTTTTTATCTGCTTTATGTGAGTAATAACAAACATTAGGATATTATTTATTCTTGCATATTGGAATATTGATTTCATAATGCCAACAACCATTTCTAATTGAATAGATTTATCAACTTCATCCAATGTTATAAACTTTGGTTTGTGTTTGATAATTTTATAAATGGTTCTTGCCAACTCAACTCATCCCGATATTAGAAGTGTAAATCTTCTCCACTTACAATCTCATATACTGAGGGTTATTTTCATTTAGACATAAAAGAGAAAAAACTTTACTCAACTATAAATACCACAGAACATAATTTAAATATTACATTAAAAAATAATATTATAATGTTCATTGACATCGATTATTTAATTTCATATTTATGGTCATTATACGAAACAAAATATGTATCGCCTTCATATAATTCAGTCAATAAATTCAATAATGTAAATTTTTCATCATAAAAATTTAATAAAGTATTAAATGAGAATGAATATGAATATGAATTAAATCCACAAAAATATAAAAATAAGTTGATTACAATTCGCGACAATTTCGAAAATGTAATAACAACATTTGATAATATTTATTGTAGTTCAGAATATATATATGTAAGGTTATAATTTGTGGCAACGAAATAACGCTTGATGATATTGAGGATGTAAAAAATTATATGCTTGAAGAATTTGAAATGAATTCTTTCAAATTTCAAGAGAATATTAAATTGGCTCCTTTAACACCATTACCTGATTTTGAATTCAATGCTTTCAAATTTACAACAAATGGTGTTGAATATTATCAATTAAACAATAAAAAATAAATAAAAGTTAATTTGATTACTTTTAATTTTTATAATTCATATATAAAAATAACAATGAAAAAATTACAAAAATATTTTAGTTTTCTGTTGATACAAAATTTGTAATCATTGGAAAAATATGTTTAATTGCTTGTGCACATTGGAGTGCTATATCTCTATGTTCCTTTTGTGTTCCATTTCCAGATCTCAATTCAATATAATGTATCCAAGATCTCAAAGTTCCATTTACATATAATTTTGAAAGAGTATTACCTTCTGGCAACACTACTCTAGCTTGTTCTTTGGCAATACCATTAGAGAGAGCCCATTCATATGCTTGAGATGTAATTTGATGAACCTGATTTTGAATTTGTTCCCATTCTTGTTTTAATTCATTATTATCAGATTCCAAACTATTTTGACGATTTTTCATATCTTGTAATCTTGCTTCTCTAATCTCATAACCTAAATCAGCCACAGCATATCTTTGAGAAAATTCTTGAAATGAGAATGAACGATGTCTTAATATTTGTCTAGCAATATCTCTAGTAGTATTAATTTCTAAACATATATTGACCATTTCAAAAGGTGACCAATGATGATTTCGCATCAAATATCCAATTAATTTATTATTGGATTGTGTTGTCATTTGATTTGAAGGATTTGATACTCTCGCACAATAAGCAACAATATCTTCTAATGTTTTATTTTCATCACTTATATCTTTTGTGTAAGAAATTAATTTTACTTTATTTTTACATATTTCATTAATTGATATTGAATTGATTTCATTATAACATTCATTTTCTACTGATGACATTTATATATATATCAAATAATAATTGAATATTAAATATTTAATATTCAATATTATTTTCAATTTTTTGTTTATAATGATAAAAATTGATTTATTTAATTTATATTTTATTTATAATAATACACATAAAATATAATATATGAATAAAAGATTTTCAATATCAACAGGCAAAGAATATAATATTAATCCATATAAAGGATTTTCAATATCAACAGGCAAAGAATATAATATTAATCCATATAAAGGATTTTCAATATCAACTAGTAAAGAATATAAAATTAATCCATATAAAAACATAAAAAACATTAAACATAAAAATTTTATCTAAAATTAGTAAGAATTATCTAATATATTAAATTATTTTCATTTTTCATATGTAAAAAAGTGAAAATATGAATATATATATAGTATAATAAATAATCAAACTATGGAATACATAAATACCATCATCAAATCAAATATCATATGTGATGTGATAGAATTATATAATAATTTGATTGACCAAAATTATAATGTGATAATGGTTTTAGATATTGATGATACTGTGCTTTCTTCTACATATGGAAAAAAATTTGTTGAAAAAGATATTTGTTTGCTGGCAGATTTAGTTTATTCATCAAATCCATCTAATTTATTATTTTTAACTGCACGAGATAAAAGTTTGACATGTTATACAATAAATCAATTAAATAAATCTGGACTATTACATAAAGAAAAATATATTAATTACAATGTATTGTGTTCTCCTTATGATGATGTGAATGGTGAATCAATCTCAACTAAAGGCAAAAAATTATATGATTATTTCACATATTATTCAGGTAAAAATATTTTGTGTTGCGATAAAAAAAATTGGATAATATTTGTTGATGATTTAATGGAACACATCATTTCTGTTCAAAAATATATTCAAAACATAAATAGTGTAAATTATACTTTAATTCATTATAAGTATAAATATATAAGCAACCAAATAAATACATAATTAATTTTTTCTTAAAATATGTTTAATACCAAAATATGTTCCAATAATACAACTTCCAAATAATATATATATTAAAATACTATTATAATTATTTTCTAAATCATTAGCATCTTGATTTAATGTTTTTGTTTTTACATCAATTCCAAATTTTTTTATAATATTGTTGTCATTATTATTTACTAATTTAATATCGTAATTTGGTTTGAATGATTTTGTTATGTTGTTAGTAAATGACAAATTCAAACAATTTATTGATTGACTAAAATTATTTTGTAATTTATGACGATATTTTATGTTATCAAATTTATCATCGAATTTATAAACATTAGTTTTATGGGTTTTTGGTTCTTCTTGTATTGCACTTATCCATTTAAACATTTTATAATAACTCATTATTTATTATTTAATTACTAATGTTTTTATATTTTTATATTTATATATTTTTATATTTTTGTGTTCAAATGTTTATGTGTTTTTTTTTATAATCACCATATTTAATTAAAATGAAAAAAATTTATTATAATTCTTCCATGGTAATTTGTTTATTTTCTTTTGATTTTTGTATATCATAATTAACTTGTTCTTTAATAATTTTATATGATTTTGGTTTTATATTAAGTTTTTGTATAATTAGTATGATTTTCTAAATAATATTTAATTGCTGTTATTTTTTAATTTTTGCTTTTGTGTTAAGATATTTAATACATAATTATTTATGTATTAAAAAAGTTTGGTATTTTAAATTTTCAAGGATTTAGAGTGTAAATATATCTTGTTTTACTTGAACTATTTCAAATTTTAGATATCAAAATAAGTTTTATATTTAAAAATATAAATTTATGATTTATAAAATATGTCTCATGTAATAAAAAATTTTGATAATTATATAAATCAACATAAAAAAATTTTTATTCATCAACTGAATTCTAATCCTTATGTAAATGTAAAAACAGAACAAGGTAATAAAAAACAAATATTTGATATAGATGATGAATCAATTGAAATAAAAGATATAAATTACAAATTTAATGAAATGGAAATAAAGATTACAAATAATAATATAAATAATGTTGATGATGAAAATTACAAATTATATCATTTGAATATAATCCACTTAAATTCAAATAATACATGGCTAGTCAATAATCATTATTATTATTCAGAACATAATCAAAACGATTTTGTTAAATATCTCAAACTAAAATATTTAGACCAATCCAATGGATTAAAAAAAAATGATGATACAGATAAATACAAAATAATATCCGAAACATGTAAAATTGATTTAGATCATGGTACTATAAATAAATCATCTTATGACTATACATCAACAACTTTATTAAATCAATCAAAATTATTTGATGGCATGACTAATCTTTATATTTTGACAAATCCAAAAATTCACAATATCATAAGTGCAAAGATTAGAACACGAACAAAAGATAATGACACAATTAATCCTACATATCGGGATATTTTATGGGATTTAGAATTTGAAGAATGTGATGATGGTTATAAAATATTAGGTTTGGATAATTTTATTCATATAAGTTTGGTTGGATTAGAAGAAATTTTTTTAGATATTGAATATGATGTTAAAGAAACACAAGATTTAAGATTAGGATTATTAAAATTTGACAGATGTTATTATAGTTCTATCATCAAGACAAATTTGACCACACATTTATATAAAAATGAAGAAACATATTCTGTTGATATTATTGATTGGATAGTACAAGAAGTTATTGATATAAATCAACAACAACAAATGTATGGAAATATTTATGGAACTAATTATGATGTTTTAAGAATTATGTCTGGAATTGGAGGAATGTGTTTTTCTAATTGATAAAAAAATATTTAGTTTATTGATTATATTGGTTTCAAATATTCACCACATTCATATGTTTCAAAGCTTCCATCATCATAATCCACAAAATAACAATAATGTGTGGGATCTGATTTTCTTTGATTTTTTTCATATTCATCATCTCTTAAATACCTAATAGTTCCAATTTGATTTGTATATGTATTGACAAATCTTTGTCCTTGTTTATAATTAGAATAAGTATATAATTTAGTTTCTGTTTTTATTTCTGTTTTTGTTTCAATTTGTGGTTGCAAACATTGAGTATGAAGTATCAAACTATTACCATTTACACAGATATCAAAACTTCCATCATCATAATCTACATTATAATAATAATGTGATGCTTCTTGATCTTTTATTTCTCTTTCTTTGATATCATTGCGTAAATTCACAATTTTACCATATTTTTTTATTTCAATATCAAATATTTTATTACCTGGATGAAACATTTTATTGTATTGATATTGTATATATTTTATGAATATTATTTATATAAAAATTTCAATAAATGTAAATTTCAATTTTTTTTATTTATTTATTAAGAGATTCTAACAATAATTTATTAAATGTTTTGATGAATTTAAAAGCATTATCAGGTTCATATCCTCCAGCAATTAATGCACTTGTATATATAGTTTTAGCAAGTTCAATAAGTTCTTGATTGTCAAATCCAATATTATCAATACATAATACTTTATGTAAATATTGAATTATGGGATTTGAACCAGATATCAACATATCTTTACGATCAAAAACAGGTTTATATTGTTCATTTCTTTTAGTTGATGTATTATTAGCTAATATTTTTTCTAATTGAGCAGATAAATGAACATGATTAACAATAATAGCTGGAACAGAAGTAAATTTTTCATCAAGTTTAACTTCAAAAAATTTAATACCAATTGAATCATAAAGTTGTTTTAATTTATTACATAATTCATCATTTTGAATTTGATTTTCACCAGTTGATTTAAGAGAATCTGGTAAAAGCAATTTATCTCTTGACACATCAACAAATGTCTTTGTTTTCATATCTTTAAGATCAGGTTCCTTAAATCTTTCATATCCTGAATCATGAATTCCAATCATATCACCATCACCCCGTTCATTTATCTTATATTCTGTCAAAAATCCTTTTAGATATTCATCTATAGGTTCTTCAAAATATAATACTTCTAAACTCAAATCATTCAGACGATCCATAAATGGTGACAATTCCAATGCTTCTTTTTTATCTCCCGCAATATAATAAATTGCTTTTTGTTCTGATTTCATATTTTTCACATAATCATCAAAACCAACATTTCTTCCTCTTGAAGTATTAAATCTTAATAACTTCATCATTTGTTTAGCAAATTTATTACCAGCCATTCTATCAGCTCCTCCATCATTTCTATATGATTCATCATTACGAGAAAATTCTTCATGAATACCATTTTTGATGGAACAAGAAAATTCCTTGTAAAATTGTGCATATTTTTCAGGATCAGCAACCAATTCTTCCATCATCTCAATTACTTTTTTCACTAATTGATTTGAAATTTTTCTGAGTTTAGAATTATTTTGAATTGTTTGTCTTGATACATTTAATTCAATATCTGAAGTATCAACAATTCCTTTAACAAATTCCATCCATTTAGGATATAAATCTTTATGATCGGCTGTGATCAATACATTTTTTGTATATAATTTAAGAGATTGACCTCGTTTGGATGGTTCAAATAAATTAAATGGAGCTTTTGCAGGAATATAAAGTAGAGCTGTAAAATTAACAACTCCTTCAACCTTAAAATGTTTATAAATAAGTGGTGGTTCATCAACATGTTGATCTAAATTATCTTGAATATTATGAAGATAAAAATCAATATAATCTTGAGGTTGTATTTCATCTTTAGGTTTTGCCCATAGAGGTATCCAATTCATTTTTTCCCACATTATTTCATCATAATATTTGCCATCAGAACCTTTTTTTTGTTCTGTTTTTTCAAACATAATAGGATGAGTAATATAAGAACTGTGTGTTTTAATAATTTCAATCAATTTATCCTGTTCTAAATATTCCAAAGAATTGGAATTAAGAGTTATAATAATTTTAGTTCCACGAGTAAAATTTTTATCTTCATATGTTTTCAATTCTCTAATTGAATATGTTGATTCAGATTGAGAACTCCATTCCCAGATTTTGTTTTCTTCAACTGGTTTTGTAATTATTTGAATATATGAACTTACAAGATAAATTGAATAAAATCCAACTCCAAATTGTCCAATTAATTGTTCTTTTGATTTGGCTATTGCTTCCATGAATTGTTTAGTTCCTGAAGTTCCAATTGAACCAATTTTGTTTATAAGATCTTGTTTTGTAATACCACAACCTGAATCTTGAATAATTAATTGAGAATTAGACTTATCTATCCATATCTTAATTTGATTGTCTAATTGATATTGAGGTGACATTAAACACACTTTACTAATAGCATCAGAAGCATTGGAAATTAATTCTCTCAAAAAAATATCTTTATTTGTATAAATACTTTTAACTAAAATACTCATAACATTTGAAGTATCAGCAGAATATGAATAAGTTTCACAATTAGATTCAGTATTTACTTGATTTTGACTTTGGAATTCCATTTTATTATTCTTTTATTATGATGTTGTATAACACAATATGATATATAATAATATATTATTAATTTAATACTTTTTTTTTTCATTTTTTTTTTCAATTTTTTTTTCAATTTTTTTTTTCAATTTTTTTTTATAATAAATTATAATTTATTATAAAAATTAATTATGAATATCATTGTAAATAATTATGTTTATAAACATTGTTCATTTATATATAAAAAATTGAAATATTGTTGAAATGAATATAACATTTAATATACATTTTTATTGCATTAATTAAAATGAGTGATTCTATTGATACTAACAATGATTTAAAAATTATATTTGATTATGTAAATGAAAAACATTCAAATCAAGGAATAATAGTATTAGAAGATTTTGATACTATGAATGATATTGTTTCAAAAAGAAAAATTGTTGATAAAGACAATTATGATAATAATATAATGAATATGTTGGACAAAAAAACAATGAACTAACATTAGATTTTTTTCTCAATATATTAGATGGAACTTTAACAATTAATAATTCAATTGTTATAATGTCAACAAATCATTTAGAAAAAATTGATTCAGCAATTTATAGAGCCGGAAGAGTTGATTCATTGATAGAAATGAAAAAATCAGATCACACACAAATAAAAAAAATGTTTAATAGATTTATTTCAAGAGATATTGATGAAAAAATTCTAAATCAAATCAAAGAATATATAAAAATGACTGAACTCACAGATTATGAAATAATGCTTCCATTTATTACCAAAAGTTAAATGTATTTGTTATGATTTATTATTTAATTTGTTTAATGTTCTTTTTTAACTTTTTTCCTTCATTATACAATGTTTTCTTTAATGTATTATATGCATGTTCTTGAAATTCTTCACATCTAATAATTTCTACTTGTCTTCCTTCATCTCTCAAATCATCCACATAATCTCCATCTATCATATTATTATATTTTTCTATTGTATTCAATCGATCTTCTAATGGTTTATTATTAGGATGTTTTGTTCTTAAATTACTTATTTGATCTGCTGAAAATACACACACTTTATCCATTATTTGAGGTATGTTATTCACATTAGATAGTTTCCACTCACCATCCTCATAAACCATGCATTTTTCTCTATTGATATCAGATATATAAATATTAGATAATTGTGGATATTTAGGATTAAAATGAATAATCTTTAGAACCTCATCTGGTATTTTAACACCAGAAATATTATTTTTTTTAACTATTTTTTCAATAAATTGTTGTTCATCAATAATACTTAAATCTTCCTTTCCAAAATTAACCATTACTATATTATTATTATTATTATTAAGAGTATTATTATTTTGTGTATTGTTTATTGTATTATTTGAATTATTTATAGAATTATTTATAGAATTATTTATAGAATTATTATTATTGTTATTTGTAATTTTAGATTTTTTAGTATTATTTTTATTTTTATTATTATTATTATTGATTAATTTATCAATTTTATTCATTAACAATTTATTTTGTTCTTCAAATAATTTATTTTGTTTTTTTAATTCATCAACTTCTTCTTTATGATGTTTATCTTTTTCTAATAATAATTTAAATATATTTTCTTTTTCTTCATCATTTGTTTTTTTGACTTTACAATTGTATTTTTGATGTCTTGTTAAAGTTGATTTTGAACTAAAATTTTTATTGCAATAATAACAACAAAATTCCAAATTATCTAAATTATTTAAATTATCAATTTTATCATTATCCACATTGACATCATCATTGAATTTAGGTATATTTTGTGTAAAAATTTGATTATTTTGTTCATTCGTGCCATTTTCAGCATAATTTGGCACAACTTCAGCACAAAACAGCATATTTTGGCATGGGTTTAAATCCCCATTTTCTTCTTCTTTAATATCAGTTTGTTTATTTTTATTTAGGGAGCAATCAAACTTTCTATTGATATGTCTATCATAACAATGCTTGCGGTCAAATACAGCATTACATTTATAACATATCCTTTTTACCATTTGATTATATTATTGTTTATATATATACTTAATATATTTTTAAATTAATTTAAACTCAATAAAAAATAAATTAATCTATATATTTATTGCACTATTTTTACACTATTTTTGCACTTATTTTTGCACTATTTTTGCACTATTTTTTGCACTTATTTTTTCTTTGTCTTTATATATACTTTTATTTATTGCACTATTTTTCTATTTAATATACAGTATTACTTTTAAAGATTTTAAACAAAATTGAGAGAGAGTTGGAGAGTGTGAAAAAATCCGTCGAAACTTGAATTTTTAATTTTTTAAAAATTTTTAATTTTTTAATGTTAATTTTTAATTTTTTAATGTTAATTTTTAATGATTTTTTAGAGAGAAAAAATGAAGAAAAAAATTTAATACATTTATTACACCTAATTTACTTGTCTGATTGTCTCGAATTTCAGTGAAAAAGGTGTAATAAATGAATATCAAATAATAAATATCAATATCATATATATAATGAATAATTATTATCATAAATATTTAAAGTATAAATATAAATATTTGAATTTACTTGAAAAAACAAAAAGAACAAGGGATAATGATGAAAAAAAATCTGCAGACATAAAAAAAATTAAAATTAACAATTACCAAAATTTTTCAAGAGATTCAATATTTATGGGATTATTTAATATGTATGTATCTGAATCAGTTTTTGAACTTAATCCAAAATATTTAACTACCAATAATGCAATTACAAATAAAACTAATTTTGATAATAATGTAAAAAATAAAACATATCCTTCACATAATTATAATTTACGAGGTGTTGAATTCAAATTAAGAAAAGAAACTAAAGAATCATATATAGGTTCATATACACCTGAAATTATTAGAAATCTTCAATCAAATGGTGTATCATCTCGAGTAATTGATGAATTAGTAGAAAATTTTAAATGTGAAGATTTAAAAAATGTTGAAATTTTAAATAATGAAGATTTATATGTTGATTTTGATAATTATGGTAAAAATATAGAATGTTGGGTTGCTGATAATATGTATTGTCCTTGTTGTGGAGTTAAATCATTAAGAAGATATGTACGCGACAATATGCCTTGTATAGATTTAATTTGTTCCAACAATGAACATAAATTTTCAGATGGAGTGAAATTTTTTCAAGTAAAAGCCAAATATTCAAGTATTACAAATGAACATCATAAAAATTTTAATTATTTAACAAAACAAATACATACAGGGTCTAAGGCAATAGGTCAGTATCCACATAGTATTAAAACATATGAAGATTATTATACATTGTTAATGGGATATATTTGTATTGAATATCAAAAAAAATTTGACATAATAAAATCCAATGAAATAATTGAAATTTTATCAAATTCATTCATTGTTTTACCAAAGATATATATCAATGTATCCAAAGTATTATTTGATTTTCAACCTATTAAAAAATACAATAATAAATTAGATTTAGCAAAAGAACAAGTGTTAAATGAACCTAATAAAAACCCAAAGTTATATTACTGGTATATTGATACAAATTCTTTAAATTCTTCAAATACTTCAAATATTTCAAAAAATACAATTGAATTTAGTACCATCAATAATGATATAATATTTTTAAATTCCTATAATAAAACCAAATTATTTGATTCCGTATTAAAAATGAATTTTATTGCAACAGATTATAATCCAAAGTTACCATTAAAATGGATAAAAGTACCAAATCCATTTAATAAATAAATTTTTAAATTTATTATCTAAAATATTGATCGTAATTTTGTATATTTTGACAAATTTTTTTACCTTCAAATATTTCTGTGATATCTTGAACATAATTACAGTTTGTGCAAATATGATTTTTTTTACTAAATTCAAATTTTACATCAATGTCAATATTATTTTTAACTTTTTTATTTTTGCACAAATATTGTGATATTTTAAATTCATGTTGCCATTCACACAATGTACTGCATAAATCTAATAAATAATTTGAATAAATTACATCACTGCAATTGATACAATAAATTGAATTTTGACAATATAATTTATATCTAATAAGTTTTCCACATTTACATCTTTCACCTAAATTATCATTTTCATCAATAAATTTAATTGCATTATAAATGTTAGATGTCATATTTCTTTTTCCACAATGAGAACACTCATCTTTATCAATAAAAGATGATATTTCAACACGATCATTTACTTTTTCAACTGAATCAATATATATACCTTGTTTACAATCTAAATTGCATAAATAATAAGTAGAATGATGATTATCATACCACAAAATATTTTTGCAAGACCAACATCTTGGAATTTTATCAATTTGTCTAAGACAATATTTGGCTATTTTTCCACAATTACATTTTGTTTGATCTAAAATTAATTGATTTATATCAATATTTTCTATTGAAATTGTTGAACTTAATGATTCAATAGAAATATAAGATTCATTATCTGATTCATCATTTAATTCTGTATCTTGATTATAATTCATTGATTGTGTAAAATTTAAATCAAATCCATCTTCAGACACAACACCATCATTTTTGCAACCAATACAATAATAAATTAATCTATCATTATCAATAGTACTTATTTTACATTCATTACAATTATCATCACAAACTAATTTATTACAATAATAACAAGGATATAAATCTTCTGCAATTCTTTTATTATTACAAATAGCACATGAATTTCTATTGTCTATAAAATTATCAACAATATAATTAGTAATATCATCAATTAATATTTTATTCAAAATAAATTTAATTTTTGTCAATTCATTACAATCATATTCATAATCACAATTACACTCATAATTATAATCTTGTATATTTTCAGTTTTTTTTGTATTTTTGGCATTTTTTAATGTATTTTTATTTTTAATTTTTTTTACTTTTACTTTATTTTTGTGTCTGTGACAATTTACATCAACACAACAATTTACACATTTTAGTTCAGAACATGTTGAACTAGCAAGATTTTTACACTCACAATACAATAATTTATTGTTTTTCATCATTATGTTTGTATTACAGTACAATTATATATATTACCTTATTATATTAAACAATTTTCAAATTTTTGATATATTAAAAAAATTGAAAATATTATTATTTGTCATTTTAAATCAATTTTTAATATATAAATTAAAGATATGTCTATATATTCACATAATTTATCAGATTACAATATTAGTTTTAATAATTTATCTGATACATTAGTTTGTATTCTTGATTATAATAATAATATTTGGAAATCATCAATTACTATAAATGATTTACATTCTGGTATGCTTACTACAACAAAATTAATGAATTTAATAAAATTGAATTCACAAAAAATTCAACCAAATTATTCTATAAATATTGAATTTACAGAAAATAAAATAACAAGTGTAAATTATCTTATTATGAATATAAGTTATTCAAATGAATTTATTGAATTTGATGAAAAAATATATTTTCATCAAACAACAACTTTTGATGAATCTAAACAATTACAAATCATTCAGCAACAAAAAATACAAATTTCTAATTTAATTGAAATAATAACTAAATTAGAAAATAAAATTGATGAAATTGAAAATAATCAATATATGAATTTATTTGGATACATTATGTCTGAAAAATTTTATTTTCTGACATTAAAAGAACAAATTGAAAAAAGTAAAATAAATACTCATAATAATTCACTACATTACATTTCAATAAATGTACCAAAAAATATTGAACACATTACAATAGAAATAACAAGCAACAAACATAATCATGTAGATGGGTTTGGTGCAATGGGAATGTATCAACACACGACTATGGAAGTTAAAATAATGATAAAAAATTTTAGTTTTATGGAATGTGATATTGGTAATAATGTTATAGGACAATTTAATGGTAGTTGTGAACAAGATATACAAGAAATTAAAATTACTGATGCTTTGGAAAACTTTGGTTCATTGTTAAAATTTGTAAATTTAAAAAAAATGATAATTGAATGTTCAGGAAATACATACAATGAATATATCATAAAAGCAATTGTTAAATTTTTAGAAATTAACATATTAAAAAAAAATGTAAAAATAGAATCAAATTCTAATCAATTGTATAATGAATTTATTCAAAAAGGTTATATTATTAAAATAACTTAAAAAAAATGAAATTTAAAATATTTGAATAATATTTTAATATCAAAT
>Ga0172367_10002525_pt1 | contig 24954 bp, 15 predicted proteins | sample Lak10m_FD_114542 | JGI IMG/M metagenome (GOLD analysis project Ga0172367, IMG submission 114542) | Freshwater microbial communities from Kabuno Bay, South-Kivu, Congo - kab_022012_10m | ecosystem: Environmental > Aquatic > Freshwater > Lake | place: Democratic Republic of the Congo: South-Kivu...
AAGTTTTCCGTTCGTGTTTATAAAACCTAAAGGAGCAGCATTCGGAATGGCTCCTGCGGGACGTGGATTTTCAGACTCACGAGCATACAATTTAAATGAAATATTAAACTCTAGAGTACCTAAACAATACGAAGTAAATAGTGCAGCTGGCAACCCACAACCACCATGGACTTTAACCATGAACCCAGGAATAACAGATACTTTGGGTTTAAATTTAAAAGAAGAAGACGAAGAGAAAAGAAAAGAATACACATCATATCCTAAAAATTTTGCTATGATGCCTGTTGGTAAGTTTAGGATTATAGATTCTGAAGGTGGTTGTCCTCCAGACTGGGACGATACAGGATCGGATACCTCATCCACAGATTTTTATTTTGGTGGCAAAGTGGTTCAAATGTATAAAATACCAAGAAAATCTTTAACTGGTATAGTAGGAGCCACAGGAGAATATATTAATAAGTTAGAATCTATTATAGACGGAGAAACCATATATCAAAATCCTACAGAATATCTGTATATGTTTGATGCAGAGAATGCACATGACGGTATTTGTACAGATTGTGGTTCTGAGGTGTAATATATAATTAAAAATGTCTATGTTTCCATACAATTCAGAGTCCGATGAGTATTATTACCCTCCATCAAAAAAGAATATAACTTCTTTTCAAGAGGATCAAAAATACCAATGCATGAGTCCGTACGGGCCTGTGAGCAATGCTAATTGTCCTGCTGATTTTCCGTATTGTAATTGTAATAATAGATTACTTACAGATTCTACTTTAAATCCGGGATCAGTAGAATACACGGATAAAGAACTAGCACAGTTGTTAAATTCAACCAAAGAATGTGATTTAATTCAACAAAAATTAGGTTATTCTTGGTTTGGAATAGATTATTCTGAACCACATTCTCCTTATAATTGTATTTGTTTTAAAAGTGGTTCTGGCACTTCAAACAACGATTATAAGGATATTCCTCCATTAACAAATGATTGGAAAAAATATGTAGAAATTAAAGATGATAATGTTGCTGGTGAGCCACCGACACCATCAGACTGTCCCAAAGATCCTGAGACAGGAGAAGACTTAGGAGCGTGCTGTAGTAGTTTTGGTGATGGGTGTTTTTCTAGCACTGCTGCTATATGTCAAGGTCAAGGCACATGGAATCTCTGTAAAAATTGTAGTGAAGTTAATTGTGTACAAAATTTGGTTGAATCAGTATCACCTGTTCAAGAATTAGGAAATGCCACTACGACTTCTGGAAAAATAGTACGATACACAAATAATAATTCTGCATCAGCAGACAATAATTTGTTGTTCTTTAATTATGATCAAAGAAAACTTTTTGATGGAGATAACGCATTTCCTTTACCTGTATCAGAAATACCAAGTCCAGAAGACGATAAAGTGTGCCCTGGTCCTATAATTGGGTCTAATTTTAAATTTTATAAAGAATACTCTAAAACTAATGCAACATTTTGGAATACTCCACCAGAAACTCCTCTTTTTAGGAGAGCTCAAACAGCATTGATGAATGCTCAACGTGTAAAAATTTTAGTACACGGAAACATTAATATAACTCCAGGAACTATTGTAAATATTGATTATTTTAATTTTGGAGGACGGTGGATGGTTTATCGTGTAGAACGAACTATAACTGCTCAGAGACATTCCATGTATTTGTATTTAATGCGAGACGGAACCCTCTAATATGCCCAAATACACAGACATAGATCTATTATTCACTAAAAATGAATTAACTGATGATGTTAATTTAAAATACGACAACTCTGCGGTTGTGCAGTCTATAAAAAATATAGTATTAACAACCAAAGGAGAAAAAATATTTGATTCTCGTTTTGGTGGAAATGTATATGATCTTCAATTTGATGATTTATCTCCTCTTGAGTTACAAATTTTTAAAGGACAAATACGAGCAAATCTTGGTGTGTATGAACGCAGAGCCACAATACAAAACATAGATATTGTAAACAGTTTAGACGGTTATTGGAATATCACAATAACGTATAGTTTAGTCTATAATCAGTCACAATTACGAGATGTTCAGATAAAGGTAAACAGTAATAGCTAATGGCAAATCCTAAAATAAACATTTCTTCAATAGATTTTAATGGCATTAAATCGTCTTTAAAAACATATTTGTCTGGAAAACCAGAATTTTCTGGTTATGATTTTTCTGGTTCAGGAATGAATTTATTTTTAGATGTGTTAGCCTATAACACCATGTTTTATTCGTTTTATAGCAACATGATTGCCAATGAAACGTATCTAGATACCGCTAAACTAGAAAACAGTATAGTATCTTTAGTTAAGCCTTTAGGATATCTGGTTCCTAGTAGAACCAGTTCCAAAGTAAATATTACTGCTGTTCCTTCAGGAACAAGCACCACCGTAACCTTATCTGCTTATTCCGATTATTTTTCAGGACTAACTCCACAAGGAACATCTCATAGGTTTTATCCCATAGAAGATGTAACCTTAACAGCAGGAACTGATACGGATCTGGTATTGTATGAGGGAGTTTCTGTGGTTAGAAATCTTCCAGTTTCTGTTTTGGTTGCAGAACAAAAAGCTTTTTTGACTGGTGCTTTTTTAGATATAGACACGATAACAGTTAAAGTTAACGGAGAAACTTGGACGCGTTTCAATACGTACCAATCATCTTCTGGACCGGACGGTAAAGTATATTTTCTAGACAGAACATCTTCTGGTTTTTATCTTATATTTGGAAAACGAACTTTAAACGATTATCAAACTTCTTTTGGTAAAAATATAGAAGAAAATGATGAAGTAACTGTTTCATATCTTATTCCCAGTGGTTCTGTTGCTAACGGTATAACAAATCTACTTAATGCTGGAGTAACAATAAAGAATACATTTACCTCTGGAAGTGGTACGGATTCTCCCGATTTAGATTTAGTGAAGTTTTTTGCTCCCAAGTTGTTTGCTGCTAATGATAGAGCTGTAACAAAAGACGATTATTATGGTCTTTTATTGGCTTCAGGATTGCTACCCGAAGGAATAGACACCGAAGAAGAAATAAATGTATGGGGCGGTGAAGAAAATGATCCTGCCAGCCACGGTCGTGTTTTTGTTTCGTATTCTAATCCAAATCTAACAATAGTATCTCCTGCCGTAAAGAAAAGCATGGAATACTTGAAAGAAAAAAACATTGTAACAGTTATACCTGAATATATTCAGTCTAAATTAGTAAATGTTTATCTGGATGTGCAAGTTATAAGCACTTCTGCAATACAAACTTCTGGAGTTGCTTCTAAAATTAACAGTATATATAACACTCCTGTAAGATTTAACAATAATATAAAAACCACAGACATACGCAGCGCTTTACTTACAACTTATCCCACAATAACAGCAGTTGGTGTTAGTTCCACAGAAATAGAACAAGAAGTAACCGGTTCTGGCTCTGAAAAGATATTATACTTTAAAAATGTGTTATTAAGCCCATCAGGATCGGCTGTCACTGTAAATTCTACACCATTTTCTCACACAAGCCAAATTATAAGACTGGTCGATCAAAAAATAACCGGTAAAACTACAGGAAACATAATAGCTGTAAATAACATAACTGATACTGAAATCACTAGTATGGGAATACTAGGAACTGTGAATTATTCTATGGGAGTAATAGAATTAACTCCTTCTGCAGTACCAATAGACACTACCATCAGAATAAAAGCTAAACTACAAACTCCTGATTCTGTAATAATAAAAGATGAATTTTTGATTAATGTAACATCAACCGTAACCAGAGTTTAACCTATGATTTTATTGTTTACAACAAAAAAATTAAACAATAAAGACTATGTTTTAAATCCTCAGTTACAGGATTTTTCTGATCGTACTCCCGAATTTCAAAGTTTATCGCAGCCTGTTGCTTCGTTTTATACTGCCACTCAAGAATTTAAAGATTGTGCGTATCCTTTAAATATACGAGAGCTCTTCCCGTATTGGGTACGCATTTCTGATAGTGGTAACTCCGTATTAATTTCTTTAACAGAACAATACTATAAATGGTTAAGCTGCAACATAAATGATATAAATTCTGTTAGTTTTTTCAGACTTGAAGATCTTATAGACACAGAAAATATTCCTGAAGAATTAATAGAAAATCTAGCAAATACTTATCTTAATTCTCTTCCTAGAACCGCCATACAAGAAAAAATAGTTTCTCCTCAGTCTGTAAAAAATCTGATAGACAATGTTAAAGTGACTTTATATTCTAAAAAAGGATCAATTGATTCTTTTAAATTAATAATAAACAATTTTTTTGGTGTAGATCCAGATAAAATAACTGTTTCGTATCCTAAAAAGTTTATTCTGCGTTTAAACGGTGGTAGATACGAATGGATGCCTAATGAACCAACAGATGGACCTATTGTAACCGGTTATTCTGAATTTTATCCTAATTCTTCCGCAAGTTATTTAAATTATTCGGTGTTGCAAGACAACGATCAATGGCAAGATTTTTCTTATATCATATCAGCACCGGGAATTTCTTTAGACACATATAATGCTACAGTAAGACCACTTGTTCATCCTGCTGGAACCAAAGATTTTTTTAATTTACGTTTTGATATTCCTGCAAATCCTTTAAGTGATGCAACCAGTTTAACAGAATATGAAATACCAGTTTTAAGAAATTATGCTCTGTATACTTTAGGATCCACAGCTACTATAGCGTATACGTTCGGATGTTCTGGCTCTTATGGTGGAGTTACCGGATATCCTTCTTACGTGTTCCCATCATGGGATGAGCATATATCAACCTATCATTTTGCTGGGATGTCTTTTGCAGACGTTATATTTGAAGATTTTAGACATTTAAAGCCTTTGGCTGGCTATACATATCCAAATGAGGCACTATCTTGTGCATAACCTATCATGAGTAAAAAAAACATAACAAACGAACTGATACAAACGCAATACTCTGTTTTACCAGAATTACACTTAGTTTTTGGTGGTTTAGAAAACCGAACCCCTGATGACGCATTTATTCCTGAAGCGGATGCACTTTTTGCTAGACGTGTAAATAATGTAGAAAAATGTTTAATCGCAGATAATAACGAATGGCAATACGGAAAAGTATATGATGCGTGGAGTCCAGAACTAACAAGCAACAATTATTATGTTTATAATTCTTCTAACAGAATTGTGTATCTGTGCACAGATAATAAACCTAATAACAGAATAGACGAAGATTCGGCAATATCCACAGCTATACCATCACATATCACACCAGAAATACAAACATATGAAGACGGATACAGTTGGATTCCTCTTTTTATGGTTGATGTTAGTCAGATAGAATTTTTATCAAAAACAGATTTGCCCATACCAAATCTGCGAGGAACTAAAAATTATCAATCATTTTCTGAAAAATATAATTCTTTATGTGGATCCGGTGTAACAGCATTCGGTTGTTGTTGTCTATACTTTAAAGATAACAGTGTAGATGAACTAACCGGAGAAGTATATTCTGCTGGTGATCTAACCAATGAAACCATATTTTCTGATTGTTTTGAGTGCCAAAAAATAGCAGACGCACTAAACAGAGAAGTGCTATTTTTGAGTGGTGTCACGACTGGAGGAGTAACTTCGTCACATCCACCAGAAAATCCACTATGTCCAGCAACAAAAACTATAAAAACACTACAACAAGAATTACAAGACGAACAATACACACTATCTCCAGGATCTAGCCGTGAATACGCTTTGTATTTGTTAAATAATTTTGCTAACGATAAAGGTATTATGTCTGCACGAATAGATCTAGCATCGGTTACCGATAAAATAATATCTAACGAAAATCCAGAGCTCCAGATAGCAGATGCAACAGGAACAGGAGCAAAAATTATATTTACAACTGCTCCTTATTCATACAACGAATATGAAGTTACTGGGGTTTCTCTGGTATCTTCAGGAACAAATTATACACAAGTAACAGATTGGGGAGATTTAGAAGGAACTAACCTAGAAGTACTATTAAAATTAATATATTTTCCTGAAAATTTTTATAACGATCCAACAACTTTAATATCAGCAAAAAGAATCAGAATCAAAGTTAACGTTAGTTCTGATGACATTTCTAGTGCAGTGGATACGAATAAAATAACAAAATTTGCGGTTCTAGTAAATCCTAAATTATACGATTCGGATGCACCTGCAATATATCCTGAAGGGGACAATAGTATACGTTCTTTACAAACTTTTGCCTTTGCTGCCACGGGTCCTACAATAGTAGAAGTATAATAAAGAGAAAAATAAAATGAGTATAGTAGTAGACAATCAAACATTAACGTCATTAGACGTATCATTAAGTACTGTAGCAAATTTGTTTGCAAAAACAACCAAACTAAATTCTTATAACATAAATGCCACAGCAATAAGTACAGGCATAAATGAAGGTGGTACCATTTATTCTAATTATGTTCGTATTTCTTCAAGCACAAAACAAAAAGGATATCGAGTAGATCTTTCTGATGCTAAAGGAGTAATTGCTATAAACGATACTATAGCTATTTCTGGTGCAGAGTATCCTACTTATGCGGTAAAAAAATTAATCACTCCAGAAATACAAAAAACTTCAGGAAAATATCTGTCTTTTACAGATATATCTTCTACTCCCATAACTCCTGGTGGATCTAATGCTCCACGCAATTATCTTATAGATATTAGTATAAATATTTCAGATATCTAAAATGACCATACCACACCCATTTACAACCAATTTTCCTTTAAGTCCGTCTCCGTTTAACAGCAGAATAGAAGACCAGATAGACTCTACCAAAAATTATTATGCTGTGGCATTTAAACCTGGATTTCCATTACAAGCAGCAGAATTAAACGAAATTCAAGAAATATTTTATATACAACAGACTCTAACTCACGAAATGTTTGCTAATTGGAAAACCAAACAGTACAATGATTTACTTTCAATCACAGCAACACCATGGAATGGGGCAACACCACTAAATCCAAATTTAATAGAAGCAACAGGTTCTGATGTTATTAATGTTACATGTAAGGCAGGATGGTATTTAATAAAACAAAAAGAAACAGACACATTAAATTCTGTAAATTCTGGATTTTCTGTTTGGGTTTATAATTCTAATGATTTTGTTGTTTTGTCTGCTTATGATAAAGATGCTGCATCTCAATTAGATGGAGATTATGGGATTATTGTAAAACCTGTTGTTATTAATTGTGGTAAAATTTCTCCACCATCAGATAATGACGATCTATCACTAAAGGATTCATCTAATATAAATTCTATAAATGGACCTTGTGGTGCATCCCGACTTAAACTTGAAATAATCGGATTCGGTAAAACAGCAAATACAGCGAATGGTGAAATATTTTGTCCTATATTTAGTGCTACACGAGCCCCCGGAGTTTCCGCAACAACTACTTTTAAAAATGGATACATATTTAAGCAAATATAATAGGAAATATAATTTTTCATGACTATTAATAACTTAACATACTCAGATACCTTTAAAAAGTGGTTTGATACTACTAATTCTGTAATTAGCGAAATAAATGGAATAACTGTTCATAATATTTTAGCTGGTGATGGTATTGGTATAACATCTGCATCAAATATATTTACTATTAGTCATGCTTCTAACGTTTCTGGTGGTGTTACATTTTCTGGTAATGTAAATTTTACTGGTATAGTGTCCTTTACTAATAATCCCACAACCAGTTCATCAAATATAATAAGTATTACACCCAAAACGACAGGATTAACTGCAGGAAATGTGGTTCGTATTGATTCTGTTGGTTTAACTTTAGCTAAAGCAGATTCTGCACTGAATGCAGAAGTATTAGGTGTGGTTGTTAATGAAACTGGAAATTCAAATATTGTTGCTATATCTGGTCTAATAGATAACACCTCATTTAGTAAAACTATAGAAAATGTTTTAGGCGTAGCTGGTGCTACTTTATTTGCTGGAGAAGCTTACTTTTTAAGCTCTATCACAGCAGGAACAATTACAACAAATGAACCAGTAATATACGGACAAGTTTCAAAACCAATTTTATTAGGCGTTACTGCTCAGGCAGGATCATTATTAACATATCGTGGTATTTTACTTGAGGGAATAAGCGCAGGAATTACTGCTGAACTTGATAATAAAATTATTGTAGAGATAGATTATTCTGGAACGGATTCTACAACAGGAAATCCTATTAAAGTTGGTGATCCTGTTTGTTTTTATCGAGACGAAAGTGCTTCAGAAGCTTTAATTAATACAAATAAAACATCATTTAAACTATACGGTAAATTAAATAATTCAACACAAAATTGTGTATTTATTCCAGATATGAGTGAATGGACCAATTCTACAATTTTGACAGGAAAAGAATTTTTAGGTTTAATCAGTAAAATAATAAACAATATTGGTAGTAAATATATCTTAGAAGTTACTGTGCCGGGTGGTTCGTTTAACACAACAATCTCAGAATTAGATTCTAATTTTTACTTAGACACATCATCTACAAATTATTTAAATTTAAATTCAAGCAGTAAATTAGTTACTGCTACTTCTACTAGAAAATTTATAAATCTTTTACACGTAAATGATGGGTTTAACACAGTAAAAATTATTATTGTTCCGTCTGGTAGTTCTGTTTCTGGAGGAGGAGAACCGTCTCCTCCTGCCTATATCACTAGTGGTATAACAGCAGCAACTGAATATTATAATATAATACCTAATGGAGCATTTACTGTTTGGCAACGACCTGCTGTGATTAAATCGGCCTTTACAACATCATATACCGATGATTATCTTCTACAACCAAATCAAGCACCTGCAACAGATGCAAATGGTCGCTATACCTACTATACATACAAATTTTTAGACACCATCGCGGATCGTTGGTTTGTTATTAGAAATTTAGATTATTACACTTATAATGTAGGTCTTAATAAATTTATTGGGTTAACCGCAGGTAGCTCTGTATTAAGACGAGAATTTTCGTCTGATCAAGCAGAAGTTTCTGGATCTCCATTATTTTATATCGATTGTAAATTTAATTACAACTTAAGCCCAGTAGGTCAAAACAGTAAAAGACCCAGAATAGAAAACATTCAATCAAACGCAAGGCTTTGCCAGAATCAAAGAGTTACCTTTTCATTCTGGGGTAAATCTACAGTTTCAGGATCTACTTTAGATATTATCTACAATCAATATAGACCTTCATATAGCAACGAGGCTGGATTTACAGCCGCTTTAGAAGGAAGAACTAATGTAACAGTTTCTTCTGGAGGTATAACATTAGGAACTAATTGGCAACAATACTCTCGTTCTTTTGATGTTAACGTGGCAGGATTTACTTTAGCAAGTACAGAGTTGGGTTGGTTTGGTATGGGATTTGAGTTTCCTTCTAGTACTGCAACTATTAGTTTAGCACAAGCTCAACTGAATATAGGAAATCAAAAGATAGAACCACTAGCAATAAATTATAATGATGAATTACATCGTTGTAAAAAATTATACCAAACTTCTTTTGGGCCTGGTATAACTTATATTAACACAGGTACATCCGCAAATAGATTTGGATCAGCAAACAGAGAAAATACAGAACAGCCAGTAGTATTGTGTTTAACAGGAAATAGTACATCATTTACATATCCAGTACCAATGTATTTGGCCCCTACTACTGTTGATCACTTTTCTCCATATAGTGGTAGATATCTTGCTTCTTATGTGAAAGATAGTTTTGGGGGAGTGAACAAAGATAATACTTCTATAACACCAAGCGACAATCAATCACTTCCTTGGCAAAGAGTCGCGCATGCGAGTGCTGCTATCAATAAACCAAGAGTAGCTAGTACTGGTACTGATTTATCGTTTACACCGTATTCCACTTATGCTAGTGTTACTTCACTATCTGGATTTTTAAATATAACTTATTTGGATACTGTAATTTTTGATTATGTTTTGGATGCGGATATAACAAATAGTGCTTATTCATCTTCTTTCTCTAAGAATTACACATCAACAAAAATTTACTATTAATTCTCATGGCTAATACCACAACCACTTTAAACACTAGACTTTTTGCTCCACAAGTAATTTTAGCACAAGATACTACACGTCTTGCTATTAAACTTAAATCTGGAGAAGGATATACGATACCATCGGGACTTACGTTGGGTGACGTTATTCGTTATGATCCCAATTCAACAGGATATACACTTTCCATAGCAAACTCAGAAATAAATGCAGAAGTTTTGGGAGTAATAGAAAGTATTTCTTCGGGAGAATATACGGTAATTTGCTCTGGTTCTATAAAATATCCATCTAGTAGATTAGGATCTATAGTTTCTGGTGGTGGCGGTGGAATAGATATACTATTTTTAGACGAAGCTATTGCTGGTGGATTGACAGGAACGATTGATCAATCAACCGGAGCAGAGAAAATAGTAAAACCAGTAATTCAGATTGCACCTCATGCGGCTTATAACGGTGTTGTTATGAATTATGTTGGTTATAAAACAGGCAATCAAGCAGTATCACAAGAAGACTCTCCTTTATTACCTGTTGGTTCTATAATGTATAGTGTTCCGAATATTACACCTGGAATAAATTGGATTCGTATAGATTCTAGTGTGCGGATTAGTACCACCGATTATTCTGAATTATTTGCTATATACAGCACGACTTATGGGCCTTATGTTGAAAAACTAACAATCACTGATGGTTATGACCCAGCAACATTTAATACTGGTTTAATTGGAAAAAGAATATATTATGATGGAGATGTTGTTCGAGCAACTATAATTGATGTAGATTCTTCTAATAAACAGTTATTTGTATTGGTTGCAGGAGGAGAAGCGCAATCAACTGTATATCTTAATGCTGGTCCTCTTTTTGCAGATGTTGAAGATGTTGGATTTTTAACTGTAGTTTCTTCGGTGGTTTATGAATTTACAATTCCGGCAGTTTCTGATGATGTGAATATCACTCAAGCTAGTATTACGTTAGTCCCATTTATTAAAGCATACGAATTTGTTTCTATAAAAATACCGGATACAATATCACTGGTTGGTATTACTGCATCAGGGCAAATTTCTACCACAGGAAATGTTGTTGTAGGAGGAAATTTACAAGTCGGCTCTCTAACAGACATAGAAGCAGAAATATTAGCACTCAAAACTGCAGTATTCCCATAATAGTTTAATTTAAAATGAAAATTGTAGGATCCAGTTTAGTATCGTCTTTAGCCAGAGCGTTTTCTGTTACTGGTCCAACTGGAGCGACAGGAATAACGGGCTCAAAAGGATTAACAGGATATGGTTTAACTGGAATTAGTGGTTCTGATGTTATTGGTATTTCTTTAAATAATAGATACATCTTAACTACATTTTCTGATGGAACAACTTATCAATCTTCTAAACAAATTTATGGTACTACTGGTCCTACTGATTATGTTTTAGACATTAAAAATTTAGGAACAGGTTTTAGTTTAGCAACACAAATAAATAAAAAATTAAGTCCTGCAATAAATTTTGGAATTACTCCTTATCAGGAAATTGTTCTTCGTGGTATAACTTTTACAAATAATACTGATTCTTTGTTTTCTGCTAGAAGAAGAACAGTTGGATCAAACATATATTATGAAATAAATTTACAACAACAACAAGGACTAACAGTTGCTTCTAGTTCGTCTTCTACTGTAAATTTATTACAATTTGATAATAATAAAGCAATACAAAGAATAAACTTAGCCTATGGTGTGACGTTAGATAATGGAACTCCTACAAATTTAATGGGAATAAATTTTATAGGAGCAAATATATTTGAAAAGACGAGAGGAATTGGTTGGACTGGTTCAACAGGAGCAGTTAATTGTGTATTTACTCTTGATGGAATAACATGCACATTGGATCCCTTTAAAACAGAATTAGACAGTTTAATGTTTGGTTCTTCTTCAAAGGTTTTTATTGGAGACTTTAAAGATAATAAAACAACTATAGAATTAGTTCCTCCACCGATAGATGGAAATGCTTATTCTTTTGATTTATTTTTATCTGGCGCATTAAATCCAACTAATATTAACAATAGATTTAGAGGTCCTATATATTGGCCAAAAGGAAATCCTCCTTGTTTTTCTGTTGATGGAATCACATGTGGAATAAAGATGACATTTTTTGGTATTAATGGAACATGGTATTCTACTGCTGTTTCTACATCTACAAATTGCTCTGATAATTTATTCAAAACAAATTGCACTAACATAGAAATACCATCATTACCAGAAAATATAATATTTTCAGTTGATGCGATTGGTGCTTGCTGTACTTCCGATGGTAATTGTTCAGAGACTAGTTATTATAATTGTTCTGGTTATTTTCATGGAATAGGAACAACTTGTGGTACTACATTAGACTCAATATGTTCTAAACCGGGAGTTTGTTGTAGAAAAACAATAATAAATGGCATAGAGAATATTGATGCATTTTCTGATCAATTAACTTGTTATGAGTGTTTGGGTTTTACTGATCAAACTGTAAAATTTGCTGGAAATTATACAACAAAAGAGACTACAAATTGTAACAACGTTTTTAATAGGATTGGAGCGTGCTGTAATGGACGTGGTGGTTGTTCTCAACTAACCAGAGAAGAATGTGATCAAGCTAATGGGTTTTATCAAGGAGATGATATTGATTGTGTTGATTATTATGGAAATTCTATTTGTGGTTCTGGAACCGGGCCTTGCTGTATAAATGGAAGTTGCACAGAACAAAGTTATTTAAATTGTTTTGCTAGTAATGGTTTGTACGGCGGTAACGACAAGAGTTGTTCTAATTTTATTTGTCCCACAAAAAATAGTTGTTTAGGATTTATAAATGGTATCCCTGTATATGAAGGTTCGCAATATGCTGGTGGTATTGTTGTTGGAACTTTCAATCCAGGAATATCTGAAATTTTAGGAGCAAAAGAGCTGTTTGATTTTGCTGGATTTACTTTAACAGATAATGATACTTTATGTAAGTTATATAAAAATGCTTCTGATTATTATGCCTACGGAACCACGGGATCATGCTCTTCCGAAAATAATTCTTATGTAATAATAATATACCCATATGATATTGCTATAGATGGTTTTAATAATATTAAAAATCCAGAAACTGAACTCTTTATTCAAAATAAATTTGTATGGGGTGGAACGGGATCTTCTTGGGGACCATTAAACAATATCAATAATAGCTATAATGATGTTACTTTTGTTGATTATGACTATAGAAATACACATCTAAAATTTACAGAAGGTTATTGGTCTCTTGGATTTACCGGAGCAACACAAGCAAATAATCAACTGTTATTGAATAACACATTTGCTACATGTAACTATACAGAAATTTTTGGTAATGATGCAGAAGCAAAACAATTTGCTAAATCTCCGTATAATGCACACGGACTGTGGTATAGGTCTTGGGGCTTAATGAATACTATTAGGGCAATTTCTGCATATAATTTTTATACTTTAAATAAAAATGAAGAAACCTTAGGAATTTACAATTCTTCAGAGTTTGTTGGTATTACAAAAACAAATGCATTTTTAGCAACACGATTAATATCCGATGGATTAACTGCGGAAGTACAAGGAATAACAGCAAATCCTTCATATGTTTCTTCTTGGTTTCTACCAAGTCACGATGAATTCGGATTCATTGCTTCTAAAACAATAAACAATTTTGGATTTAATATTAATCAAAGTTTAGCAAATTATGGCCAACCGTTAAATGGAACATATTGGACTTCTACTGGAACATTTTTATATTCAAATAATGAAGGAATATATGATGGAATAAATAAACCGTCTCCTGGTTCTGTTGCTATAGCTATTAATATTGATGTAAATGGAGATTTAACTCAATATAATGTTCTAAAATTACCTAGAAAAACTACTAGTTGCAAAGTTCGACCAATAAGAATAATACGATGTAATCAAGATGTGCCAAATCTTAAATTGTGGTCAATTCCAAAAATTATAAACAGTAATATAAATTAAACCCATGCTACAACGAATAGGATCAACAACTATACCCATAAAAAATAATAAAATCTCTCAAGGATTTTCTTTTATGGGTCCAACTGGCCCAACGGGTCCAACAGGATCGACCGGTAATACTGGTTCTACAGGAAATACTGGAGCAACGGGTATTGGTGTATTTTATTTATATCCCATAAATTCGGATGGAATAACACTATATTTAACCATACCAACCCCCCCAATAGAGTTGATCGGTATATCGGGCCAATCTCCTACAACCACAGAGTCTTTTAATCTATTAAAAAATAAAATTAATGTTTTGAATGCAGGAGCAACGACAAGTAATCAGTTTTTATTTACAGGATTACCTGGTCAAGCAGGATTTACTGCTTATTATGCTTCATTCAAGATAAGTGGAGATGGTTTAACTGCATATTATAGTGGTGATGATATAGTTTTTAAAGGAATTACTGTAAATTATGGCATAGGTGTTTCAGGTTCTGTTCTTGGTTCGTTTGGTAATACTGCAAATGCAATTTTAGATCCATCAAATAGTTCATTATTTACTTATAAAGAAAATTTAGTAGGAATTACAACAGAAAACATAGCATTTGCAAAATTAAATTCTTTTTTTCAAGCAAAAAATTCTACTGGTATTACTAATATAAATTTAACAAAAATAAATGGTTTAACATTTATAATAAAAAATCCTTGGAATATTTTTACAAATACATTTTATATTGAAGGAAATACTTGGTCTTCTCAACAATTATATCAGTCTAATTATTCTTCAGTAACAGGCCCACAGGGAGTTTCAGCTCCTCAAATTTATAATATAGACATTTTTAATACAACAAACACTACAAATTATGGATTTAGAAAAGTTGGTTCTTGTTGTTATTGTGAAGGTGCTGGTCTTAAAACTTGTATTGATTACACAACAGAAAAATACTGTATAGATATTATAGACGGAATATTTTCAACAGATCCTTGCATTACTAGAAGAAATAATGTTGGATCTTTTCCTTGTGATGATTTTGGATCCTGTTGTGTAAATGGAAATTGTGTTAATACTTCCAGAGAAACTTGTACTAAATTTGCTGGTTCTGTATTCAGTGTGGATACTCTGTGTGCTGATGCTAATAATGCCTGTAATCCTTAATATAGAGTATTATAAATAATAAAAAATGCCAACAATTATAGGAAACAGCATAATACAAAACACAGGCGGTGCTACCGGTCCACAAGGACCACAGGGGCCACAAGGACCAACAGGGCCTATCGGCACTACAGGAAACACTGGTAGTGCTGGACCTACTGGTTCTTATATTGCTGGAATAACAAAAAATCAAAATAATCATTTAATTTTTGAATTGTCTGATGGAACTTTATTGTACAGTGGAAGTGCCTTTACTGGACCTACTGGCACATATTCAAATGTATCAGGAATAACTTATGTGTCTCCGGGATTTTTATCAATATTTAAAGATGTAGATGGAGGCAAAACTTTACAATTTAGAGGGATCTGTGGTTCTGAAAATGTAATTGTGCAACAAAATTATGATAAATCAGCATTAAATATTATTTTTAATTCAATCAGTGGATCTGCAATATACGGAAATACTTCATCAAATTATTTAATATATTCAGATGATAATTACACTGCTACTAGTTCCAAAATAGGAATAACATCTGATATTTTATCATTTGGTCTTACAGCAACAGATGGAGCTACTGGAAATTATGTAAAAGTATTTTCAGATTTTACTGAAAAATTATATACAATATCGAGTGTTGCTAGAGACCAGTCTCCTGGATCGGTATCACTTAATGATGTAGTAACTGGAGCATCTAATCAAGGATTGACTGTTAATTTAAATAAATATTCAGCATACTTTTTACAAACACCAATCGGTATAACAAATTTTGTTTGTAATTCAAATACAAATATATTACAGTCGTATACTTTTTTTATAAATGGAGAGGATCTTTGGAATTTTCCAAGTAATGTCTACTTTGAAAATACTGATAAAGGAGTTGGAAGATATGATTTCTTACAAGGAATCAATATTATCAATATGTGGACCACGAATGGTGGTGTTTCATTCAATGCCTCTATAATAGAACGTGGTATTGGTCCTCAAAAAACATATTATTCAGATTCTGTTGGTTCTTGTTGCTATAATGGTGGTTCTTCTTGTCAAGAATACGTTTCTCCTTCATTTTGCGAATCTTTAAGTGGTGTTTTTTCTCCACTAAAAAATTGTGACACTACTTGTGGTGTATTTGGTAGTTGTTGTATTCAAGGTAACTGTTATGATAATATAGAACAATCAATCTGTTTAGGGTTTGGTGGTTCTTTTAGAACTCAATCTTGCGCTGAATTGTCATGTCCTCCAGTTATAAAACAAGGAGCATGTTGTCAGCAATACGGAACGTGTTTAGATAATATTTTAGAAGCAAATTGTAATCCTAACTATTTTCATTTAAATAAATCATGTGCAGAATTAAGCACTACTTGTGGTTCTAATACGATAGGAACGTGTGGAGAACCTATTAACTGCACAGTATATTCCAATCAGACAAGATCTGCTTGCGATGATTTAAAATTATCGGATCCATCTTTAAACTTTTATCCTAATAATGATACAGTAAATCCTTGGCCAGGTTGTGCTACTGGTAATTGTTGTGCCAGTGACGCAACAATTCCAGAAAGCCCGACTTGGGCTTGTTATGGTGCAAGAACAAAACCACAATGTGATGTACTGGGTGCAGGACCAAATAAATCTAGTACATGGCACATAGGAGTAACAGACTGTAATATTCTCGGGGCAAGTAATTGTGTAAACCAATGTGTTGGAGGCTCTTGTTTTGGCTCTTGTTGTGTGGATCCTTCTCGTAATGAAGGAGTAAATTGTATTAGAGCAACCCAGACTGATTGTATTAATACTTATTTTGGAACATGGTATGAAGGATTCCCATGCGCTTCTGATATTTGTGGTAATTATCCAATAGTTGTGTATGGTGCTTGTTGCGTGGGTGATACTTGCCAAGTAACAACAGAACAAAATTGCACAGCATTAGATGGAGGCAGTTGGTCTGCGTATACCCCATGTACTATGTCTACTTGTGTTGATACCAATGTTTATGATTTCTCAATAACAGAAACAGACGGAACACTACTAACAAATGTTTATTTAAATACTGCTACCAATCCATACAGTAAATCTTTTAATATTGTTGTTACCAGTAATTCTCCAAATCAATTTAGGCTATCTTTGCCTACCGCCATCATAGATAATGGTACAACTTATACAATAGTTAGATCCTCTGGAAACGATAGCACACTGTTAAACAGTGGAGCAACAATACCTATTACTGTTACTGTTTCCGCCAATACTAGTTTAATAGGTAGAAATGTCTCTCTTACAGGAACAATTAAAAATATAAACAATTTAATAGTGAAAACGAGACAGATTAATGTTGTTGTTGGTTCTCCTATTCCTGGTATTGATGGATGTTCTAGTTGTTCTGCTAGTACAAATACTGCTAAAATACAATTAGAGGGAACTATAAAAAGATATTGTTTAGATTGCCAAAAATATGATTCCACCACAAAAACATTAAGACCGTATCCTGTAAAAGAACAACAAATTTATGCTAATGTTTGTGTAGATAAAAACACAGCAGTTCAGTGTGGTTGGGGAATTACACTCGATTGTGTCACTTACGGTGCGATAGATGATGTTTGGGATTGTCGTTACTCCTCTTCTTCTGTTGATAATGGAATAGCTGTTGCTTCGTATTATAATTGTCCCCATGTTGAGTATGGAACAGATAATAGTGATCTAACACCATATGCAGGATTTTGGGAAAAAAATAAAAGAAGAACTGGAGCATCTTCTACTTTTAATTGCTCTGTTGATCCTAATTCTACAGATTATACTAATTCTTCAGCGATTTCTATGCAACCTAATCCTTTAGCTCCAAACTCAATAAATAGCTCAAATTACTGGAGAATTCTTATATCAAGGAAAAATAATGGTTGTGCTGGCGCTTCACCAACAACAAACAACACAGCAAAAGGTGCAGTTAAAACTTACAGTGGTGGTAACTGTTTTGGTGTTACTTTAGATCCATATTATTCCGAAATAGAGTGGTCTCCAAATACTACTGCAAAATTAGGAAAATATTTCAGTGCTTCTTCAACAAACACCAGATTAACCAATATAGCAACAAGAATATTAAATTTAACAGTAAATGATGGAAAAACTGTTACATGGAATGGTTCATCGTATTCTATAGATTCAAAATTAGCATTTAATCCAGACAGACAAAATCAATCTGTTGCCATAAATTCTGGTGATTGGGATTGTTGTAGTGGTATAAGTCTTTCTCAAATTCAAAATAGCGGAAAAATAATATTTTCAGAACCACCACCTGCAGGAAAAATAACAAAATATTTATTGTTTTTAATTAAAAAATCAACATTAACAAATACTACTAATACAGCAACGAGAACTACCTCCACTACAACTTCTGCTACAAATTATAATTCAAATGGTTGTAGATCTAGTTATTCATTATCAGTGGTAAAAATGATATTTAATTCTGATGGTTCTTTTGACGCTCTTAATAGTTGTTCGAGTAATTTTTTAAGTGGACAATCGCAGTTTCCTTGGAAGGGAAATGGATATTATAAATCAACAAGATTAGATAGTTCTTGTATTGATTGTAGTTATGCAACCACAGAAACTTTGTATTCCGGATATCCAACACCTCTGTGGGACGCAATGCTAATAGGAGAAATAAATCCGTCAACAGATTTAGATTCTTCTAAAAATTTAATTTTTGAAACAGTAACCGATTATGATTCAAAAAATGTAGATGAATATTGTGATTTCTTATCAAATGATATTAGATTTGTACCAAATATCAATAATTATTGGAAAAATATATCAAATAAGAAACCAAAATTCACTCAATTACCGCTGGATGATGGTTACTTATTTGCTTATAGATTTAAAAAATTATACAGCGGTTCTGTTGAATGTGCCACACTCAGCACCAAACTACAAACAATATGTTCTGGTAATAATTTTACCGCTTCTGGTTGTTTGATTGGAGAAGATCAGTATTCACATACTTCATATTATTGTGAAACAGCTTTAACAAAATCACCAGTAAAAATTCTTTCAAAAATAGTTAATGAAAATTCTAATTATAACTCAAGCAGATACGATGAAATTTTACAATATAATGTAAAACAACTTCCAGCACCCAATCAAGACCAAGCATCTCATGCTGTTACGATTATTGCTGGTTTTGATGCCCCCGCAACATCGGCATCTGTGAGTGCATTTAACAGAAGTGTTGACATCGAAGCCGGTAATGCTTTTTATGATACTGGTGGACAGTTTAGTGGTTACTCTCCTAACGCCATTCCTGAATTTGATTTTTCTGAAAATAGGAATTCAAATAAAATTCAAAATTGGTTAAATAACTCAAATCAAAAATATACAATCACTTCAACTGTGTATGCTACTGGTAATCAAGTTGGAGGATTACTTGACTACTATGGAGATACTCCTGTAGTATCGTCAGAATTTACAATAAGGCAAACCCCAACCGGAACCGTTTTAACTCAACCTTTTGATGTAAATCCTGCAATTTCTATCACAGCAACAAGAAACACATCAAACAATACCATACAATCTGCATCCATAACAGTTAAACCAAACATATTCTTACAAGCAAGTAGTACAGAAGTTCAATTGAGTACTTTGGTAATGGATGCTTGGTTAGTGAATCCTAACTATGATGATGCTTCTGGTATGTTATTGAATGGTAATACTGGTTTTGTAAAAACCGGTTTGTATAGTAGTTCTGCTAATGTTGCAGCGAATTTACCAGGTGGTGCGGGTCAAACCCGAACTTTAAATGTGACAAAAACAATAGGTGGTACTGTATATGGTATTCCATTAAAAATAATAAATGGAGAATATTTTGGGTCTGTTGTTGTTTTCTTAAAAGTAACAGCATTTATTAACGATAATACAGGAAATCAAATCACAGATATTAGTAGACAGGGCTCTACTATTCCGAGAACTCGTGATATAGTAAAAATTTTACAATTTGATTTTAAAGTTGACGGTACAGTACAATCATTAAATGATACCGATTTAAATGTTTTATCAATATTAGATGATAACAATTTAAAGACAAGTCAACCACGAATACAAAATAGATTAATAAATAATATGTGTATAGCATTAGATTGTAGTAACAACGAATTGTTATGCGATAATTTAATTGGATGTTAAAATAAATGTCTATTCAATTTAGAACCAGAACTATAGGCCAAGAACTCCCAACAACGATTGCGGATAGTTCTGGATCTGGTTGGTGTTGTGGATTTGGTGGTGGTTATACTAAAGCAAAATGCATATCTCTTGGTGGTTTTTTTCTACCAAACGAATCAAATGATGTAAATTGTAAAACCATTTCTCCATGCAAAATAAATAAACTTAACGACAGCTTGGGCGGCGCGTGTTGTTATTGGGATAAATCTGGTGATTTTTTTATAAAAAAATGTAAAACTGTAGACAGCAAAATAGAATGTGATAATCTACACAAAGGATTGGACGAAGGATTAAAATATAATTTTTATCCAGGAAGTTCTTGTGTTGTTGATGGTGGAGATATTGTTTGTAATGGTGTAAAACCAACACGCGAAGATTTGGATAATAATTGTAATCCTGACAGTATTGATAATTGTTTTGATTCTAAAAATATATTAGGAACTTGTTGTACCGATACAACAGAAGAACAAAAAAGTATTGGTTGTAAAATATCAACAAAAACAGAATGTGATACTGGTTTTTGGTCTCCTCCATATTTTGGAAAAATAATGTCTTGTGGTGGAAATACTTATCCATGTTATGGTGCGATGTTTTCTGGTAAATTTCTACCAGATGATGCGGCAAATGCTAATTTTACAACAGTAACAACAACTGATAATTACATCCAAAAACTTCCAACAATAGGAGATTATTATCAAGGAGGAGTTTATGTTGGTATTTTTAAACCAGGATCACCTTTAAATTCTACGGGATCTGTAGTTTATGGAAATCCTATAGGCGGACCAATTAGTGATAATTATGTCGCTCGTGGAACTGGTGAAGGATTACAACAAGGAAATTCGTGGATACTAATAGCAGATACTGATGATTTTGATTTAAGACCATACGAATTAACAACCAAATTTATTAAAGACGATTCAAAGAACTCGTCTACGTATGATGGTTTGTATAACACTTATAAAACACTTTCTCACAATTCAGAGTTATTTAATTCTATAAAAAATTATAAAAAAAATGGATTTATAGATTGGTATATTCCCAGTCAGGATGAATTGGCATTTTATTTTAAAAATATACCTTATAATTATAATTCTAAGTATTATAATAATTTACTTTATGAACAGTATATGTCTTCAACTGTTTTTTTTGATTATTTTATACCAAATTTAAACGAAGTTGATTTATTAATTTATTCTCAGTTAAACACCAAAGATAATTACGGAAAAGTTGTTGTGTCTTCTCAGTATACTACCATGGGTATTAGATTGTTTAGACGGATTTATCTGGACGCTATTAGCACAAAAGGATTTTCGTTAGAACAAAGACCTAATTGTGAGACTTGTTTAAATGATGCTGCTAGAAGACGCAATGAAAAAATAAAAGTACAAAGAAAACTGGTAGAAGATCTAGAAAATCAAATATTATTGGGAATTATGCCTGATGGTAGTCCTGTTGATTGCAATAATCAAGCAGAATTCAGTGAAGTCTGTTGTTGGCAAGCAGCAGAAGACGGTCTTTTAAATTTAATAGAACAGCAGATTGATTGGACCAGCGAAGGAGCAATCGCACTATATCTCGAACTAGTATCACTATTATTAGGAATTGATTTAGGCACTCTTTACCAATTGTTTAATATTACCAGAAATCCAGCAGCATTCTTTTGGTATGGTGTGTTTCCACCAACCAATAGGCCTCCACTTCCCGGTGAAGCAGGAGGATGGGTAAAAGTTACTAGAAAAGTAGGAGGAAGGACAACTACGGCTTGGGAACCATCGATGAGGAATTCGCAAAGCGCCGGAAAACTAATAGATGGTCTTAATGGTCGAAATGGTTATGTACAACAACTAGAATTCAGGGAAGCAGTAGCAAGAAGCAGTGTTCCACCAGATCAAGAAGAATTAAATAGAATTGCCAGAGAAAGAAGAAGAGTATGGCAGTTATTTACAAAACGAGGAATACCAAATCCAGGAACTGGCACTATTATATATTCTCAACCTACCATAAAAGATGTTAGCACTAAAAGACTAGTAGTTCAACAATTTAAAGAAAATTTAAAAAGAGTGGGCAGAGGATTGACAACGGAACTACGACGTGCTGGTGTAACAGCTGGTAGAAATTTATTACGAAATTTATTATTAAGATCACCACTTCTCCTTGCGGCTCTTGGTGGTGCCGCTCTTGCATTAGTCTATAAACTTTTAGAGGACTACGTTGCTTGTTGTTGGGCACTAGAAGAAACTCTTAAAGAAGCGCGGGAACGCGCATGGGGTAGAGACGATTGTAAATGTAGTCCGAGTTGCTTAGATCCAACTTCAACATTTTGCTCGTATTGTGATTCAGCCAGTAGAGGCTGTTGTAAGGGCTCTTGTTCTGATTTAGAATGTCTTGGGGCTATAGGAATGATTAATAAAGATTACGAGCAGGATGTATTTAGTTGTTGTAGCAATGGTACTTTGTGTCCAACTCCAGGAAAACCAAAACCAAAAATATGTCAAAATTTTCCTAATTGTCTCCCTAAAACAGACGGATGCCAATCGGCAGATGATAATTTAATCACTAATCCTTTAGAAGGCAAATGTCGTCCAGGAGGACCCAGAGAACAGGACGATAAACCAATAACTACAGCACAAGAATAATAAATTTTCGTATAGTTTGTTTATACATATAATAAAGGAGTTTATATTATGGGATGTGGATGTAATAAAAATAAACAAAATTCAGAATTTAAAGAACAATCTCCAACGAGTGAAACTAAAAATATACTTTCTCAAAAAATGAGCATGGTTAAAAGTTTTGCTTCCGCGATTGCTTCTCGTGGTTTATCTAATAATAAAGTAAATAAAGCCACAAAACAATTACGGGTTCTTAGTTGTTTTGGTAATCAACACACTGGAGGAGAATTACCTCCTTGTGAGTATCTAAAACAAAGCACTACACCAGGAAAACATTACTGTGGAGGGTGTGGTTGTGGAGATAAACCAAGAACATGGTTAATGGCAGAAGGAGAAGAATACAGTAAATTAGATTATCCAAATCTAAACTGCCCATTAAATATGCCAGGATTTACTAATTATCAACCCAGCAAACCCGATGAAGCAAACTCTCCAATAACTAGAAGATATTATCTTGAAAATATAGATTATAACGAGATAATTAAAACTTCGGTTTCTCTTCCAGAAGCCCCACCTAACGAATCAGCCAATAAAGATCCCCAACAAGAGACAACAAATAAAGATCAATAATAGTCTTAAATTAATTTTGCCATAAATACTATTGAGGAGTATTATGGCAGCACCAAATTCAAGAGAATCTATCATAGAATACGCTTTTAGGCAACTAGGAGCTCCTGTTATTGAAATAAACGTAGACTGGCAACAAGCCGAAGATCGTTTAGATGATGCTCTTCAATATTTTACTGAACGCCATTTCGATGGGGTAGAAAAAGTCTTTTTTAAATATCAGTTAACTCAAGCTGATATTGATAATCGTTACATCAATACTGAAGATATAGATTCTCCAAATGAAGTTGATGGACCAACCGGAAACGAGATTGTATCTGTAATTAAAGTCATGCAGTTTGGGCCTTTTACAAACATTAATATGTTTGATGTTCGATATCAGTTGGCATTGACAGACTACTTTGGTATAAACAGAAACTTAAGTGGTGTTTATTCTATGGGTCTTGCTTCATATGACTCAACCAAACGATACATTCAACTGATACAAGATTTGTTTCAACCAGAAAAAACAGTTAATTTTAGTAAAGTCACAAATCGTCTATACTTAGAAATGAACTGGGGAGAAGAAACTAAAGCAGGTGATTGGATTTGTATTTGGGCATACGCCGCATTAAACCCAGAAAAATATACAGAAATATTTAATGATCGTTATCTTAAACGATACGTTACTGCTTTAATTAAGCGTCAGTGGGGCGCAAACATGTCAAAGTTTGATGGAGTAGCTCTTCCAGGTGGTGTTACCATGCGTGGAGGACAAGTTTATATGGAAGCATTAAATGAGATTGCTGCTATAGAACAACAAATGCAACGCGAATATGAACTACCAGTTAATTTTATGACAGGTTGATATGCCAACTAATCCGTATTTTAAAGATTATTCAGGAGAACAAGATCTAACAGAAGATCTCACCATAGAAATTATAAAAACTATGGGTCGAGAAATGTTTTATATTCCTAGAAATATTCTTGAATTAGATAAATTATTTGGTGAGGGTGTTCGTGTAAATTATAAAAATGCTATACCTTTAGAAATGTATATTGATTCTGTTAGTGGGTTTCAGGGACAAGGTGATATAGCTTCTAAATTTGGAATAGAAATAAAAGATAATGTGTTTCTTACTTTATCTAAAAAAAGATTTATACAAGAAATACAAACACGATTTCCAAAAATAACAAGGCCAAGAGAGGGAGATTTAGTATATTTTCCTTTATCTAAAGCCTTGTTTGAGATAAATTTTGTAGAACACGAAAATCCTTTTTATCAACACGGAAAATTATATTCGTATCGTCTAACATGTGAATTAT
>Ga0172367_10002526_pt1 | contig 24951 bp, 30 predicted proteins | sample Lak10m_FD_114542 | JGI IMG/M metagenome (GOLD analysis project Ga0172367, IMG submission 114542) | Freshwater microbial communities from Kabuno Bay, South-Kivu, Congo - kab_022012_10m | ecosystem: Environmental > Aquatic > Freshwater > Lake | place: Democratic Republic of the Congo: South-Kivu...
ATCGTCTTCGCCTATCCGACGCGCAGCGTGATCGTCAGGCAGTAAGCCGCAACGAACCGACGAGGTCGGTGACGTTTTTCATGCCGTGGTCGACAAGATACTGTGCGATGCCCGCATTGATCTTCTTGCAGGTCATCGGATCGTAAAACAGCGACGTGCCAATCCCGACCGCGCTGGCGCCGGCGATGATGAACTCGATCGCATCGGTCGCAGTGGTGATGCCGCCTTGTCCGATGATCGGCACGTTATGGCGACGCGCGACGTCATACACCTGATGAACCTTGAGCAAAGCAATCGGCTTGATCGCTGGGCCAGATAGCCCGCCTTGCACGTTACCGATGACCGGGCGACGCGTTTTTGCATCGATAGCCATCCCCATGATGGTATTGATGACCGAGAGCCCATCACTACCGGCCTCGATGCAGAGTCGGGCATTTTCTTTGATGTCCGTCTGATTCGGAGACAGCTTGGTGATGATGGGTTTCTTTGTGACGGCGCGACAGGCAGCAACGACTCTGGCGGACATCTCCGGGTAGTTGCCGAACGCAACGCCCCCTTCTTTGACGTTGGGACACGAGATATTGATTTCGATGGCATCGATGGGCGAGTCCTCGAAGCGCCGTGTCACCTCGGCGTACTCTTCGATGGTGGATCCTGAGACGTTGGCGATGAACCGGGTCTCACTGAAGTCCAGCGCCGGCAAGATATGGTGGACAACATGGTCGGTGCCGGGGTTCTGCAGACCGATCGCGTTCAGCATACCCATCGGCGTTTCATAGACTCGATGGGGTGGATTGCCGAGTCTCGGCTCTAGAGTCGTCCCCTTGAGCACCACAGCACCGCAGTCGGCGTTCGAGAATCCTTCGACCCGGGTGTACTCCTCACCGAAACCCACACACCCTGACAGCAGTACGATGGGTGAGGCGAAGTCCATCCCGAGGAAGCGATAGCGGAGTGATTCGGGGACGGCGTGGGACATACCCCGATTATAGACGGCACGGGCATTGCTACCATGCGGAGCATGTTCCGCATCGTCTTGTTCGAACCGGAGATCCCGCCCAATACCGGAAACGTGATCCGCCTATGCGCCAACACCGGCGCTGAGCTGCACCTCGTCAAACCTCTGGGCTTCGATCTCGATCGACGCTCCGTACGCCGCGCGGGACTCGATTACCGTTGGATGACGGCCGTGCACGTTCACGCCGACTTTGGCGCCTGTCGACAGGCGCTTGGACCGACGGCGCGCTGGATCGCCATCGAGACGGGTGGGGTTCGTCGTTATGACGAAGTCCTCTGGCAGCCGGGCGATGTGATGCTCTTCGGATCAGAGCGCCGAGGTCTTCCGCAGGAGATCATCGATCTGTTGCGCCGAGAGTCAGGCGAAGCTGCTGTCGTCAGCATCCCGATGCGCGAAGGAAATCGCAGCCTCAATCTCTCGAACGCAGTCAGTCTCGTGACCTACGAGGCGTGGCGACAGAACGGCTTTAGCCCTACTCGCTGAACTCAGCCTTGATAGGTCGAGTCATCAAAGCTTTGACGACTTCGCGCGCCGGCAGACCCTCGTAAAGCAGACTGTAGATGCCCTCACAAATGGGCATCTCCACTTTTTCTCGGGCCGCCACCTGATGTACGGCGCGCGCCGCCAGGTAGCCCTCGACAACCTGCCCGATTTCTCTGAGAGCCTCATCGACGCTCTTGCCTGCTGCAAGTAACAGTCCGAAACGCCGGTTACGCGATTGATCGTCGGTGCAGGTGAGGACGAGATCGCCGAGTCCGGCGAGACCCATGAACGTCTCGCGCTGTGCGCCCAGCGCCACGCCAAGCCGAGTCATCTCAACGAGCCCGCGCGTAATCAGGGCAACCCGCGTGTTGGCACCGAAGCCAAGACCGTCAGCAAGACCCGCGCCCACCGCCAGAACATTTTTGGTAGCACCGCCCACCTCGACACCGATGATGTCGGTCGAGGTATACGCGCGAAAATTGGAAGCAGAGAGGCTACGAGCGAGCGCATTCGCAAACTCCACATCGGCGGAGGCGATGGTCATCGCCGTGGGCAGCCCTACGCCGACTTCTCGGGCGAAAGTGGGCCCAGACAGCACGGCGAACGAACGCGTAGTTCCGAGTACCGCGCGGGCCACCTGATGCGGCAGCAGCCCCGTCTCGAGCTCGAAACCCTTCGTAGCCCAGGCAAGTCGAGTATCCGTAGTCAGAAGAGGAGCGATTTCTTTGAGCAGGCTGCGTAACGCGTGACTGGGTACGGCGATCAGGATTTCGCTGACACCATCCAGCGCCTCATCGAAGCTGCGTACGACCGACAAGTTTTCGGGAAATGGGGCGTCGGGTAGATAACGTGAATTGCGACGGGACTTCGCCATCGCGACCTGTTGAGCGGGGTCACGACTCCAGAGTCGAGTCGGATGTCCCGCCCGAGCGAATTGGATGGCGAGCGCCGTCCCCCAAGATCCGGCGCCGAGTACGGCCAACGGTGCGGCCGCGTCGCTCATGGTCGTCAGCTATTAAGGTTCGAGGGTGGAACTTGCGCCGGCTGCTTGGCAGCGGCCTCCGCGACCGATCGCGCATAGAGGGCATCAAAATTCACCGGAGGCAACAGAAGCTGCGGGAAGCCACCCTGTGAAACCAGATTAGCGATGGTTGCCCGTGCATAAGGAAACAATACAGAGGGCGCGATCGCTGCGATCGCACGGCGGTGTTCTTCTTCGTCCAGATTACGGACTCCGAAAAGACCGGCTTGCTTGACCTCGACGAGAAAGGCGGTTGCCTCACCGAGCTTGGCCGTGATGCTGACGGTCAGCACGACCTCGCGCAGTTCTGGAGAGACGGCCTCAGAGGCCGTATTGAGATCGAGACCGATCTGCGGATTCCAGGGACCCTCGATACGCGGACCTTTCGGCGCCTCGAAAGAGCAGTCCTTCAGATAAACCGACTGCAGCGAAAATTCAGGAGCGTTCGCGTCGGCCCCCGGAGGAGTGGCGCCGTCGGCGCGCGGATCTGGATCAGCCATATCGTGAAGCCTCTGTGATGATGTCTTTGAAAGAGAAAAGGGTAGAGATTAGCCAGCAAGTAGCGGATCGAGTCCGCCTTTGGCCTCTAGCGCGCGCAGGTCGTCGCACCCACCCACATGCATTTCACCGATGAAGATTTGCGGGACGGTATGCCGACCGCTACGCGTCATCATCTGTTGTCGGAGCGCGGGATCGCGATCGACATCGATGATTTCGAGGTTCGCCTTTTTTCGCTCGAGCAATTCCCGTGCTCGAGCGCAGTAGGGACACCATGCGGTGGCATACATCACAACTTTTGCGGACATCGGATCAGGCCTTTCCTGTGCCGGTCGTCAGTGGAAGATTTTCACCGCGCCAGCCCGTGACGCCACCCTTGAGGTTAAACACTTGTTTGAAGCCCTGACGGAGGAGCACTCGAGCCGCCGCTGCGCCCGTGGAGCCTGATTCGCAGTAGACGACGATATTCTTCTCCTTGAACTTCTTGAGCGAGTCTCCTGCCGTCAGCATCTCGGCGGAGTCCATACGGCGAGCCCCACCGATATGCCCGGCACCGAAGGCCTCGGGATTGCGAAGGTCGATGATCAGGGCTCCTTGGTTTTGCAGGCGGATGAGGTCCTGCGGCGAGATACCCGCGAAGGCGTCACGACGAGCACGGATTTCGAACACGATCACGAGCACCGCGGCGATGACCGCCAGCGAGACGAGCCATGGGTGGTTAGCGACGTATTCAGGCAACTTTTCCATCGCCGGGATTATACAATTTGGTCCGATGCGCGGACGGATAACTCGTTGGATTCCTCTTTTGGTCTCGGCAGCACTGCTGTCATCGGCTGTGGGCCAGGATGCGGCCCGCGCTGAGGCGGAGCTGCGACAACTTCGTACCGAAATCGAGCGGATCAGGGGGCAGGTCGCCAAGGACGCCGCAGAGCGGGATCGCCTCACCCGGGCACTGCGAACCGCAGAGACCGCTGCGAACCGTGCGCGAGGCGAACTTGACCGGCTGCGCGGAGAGCGACGGACCCGAGAACAGCGCCGCGCCGACCTCGCAGAGCAAAGACGACAGCGTGAACAAGAGCTCGCCCGAGAACGCGCTGAACTGGCCGCTCAGATTCGTGCGGCATATCTCATCGGGCGTGACGAACCGATGAAGATGTTCCTCAATCAGGAGGATCCGAGCCGAGCGGAGCGTATGTTTTCGTACTACGGGTATTTTGGGCGGGCCAGGGCGGGTCAACTGGCCGCGATCGAGGAGAACTTGCGCGAGATCGCGGCACTCGATGCCAGCCTGGAAACGGAGCGAGAGCGTATTCTGCGTCTTGAGCAGGAACAGAAAGACGAAGTGTCACGACTTGATAAGGCCCGTGCCGAACGTGGGCAGGTGCTGGCGAGCCTGACGGCCGAAGCGCGCGCGCGGAACGCGAGCTTGCAGCGACTACAGAGAGAGCAGGCCGCTCTCGAGAAGCTGCTTCGAGACTTACGCCGCGTCGCGCCGCAGTTTCCCTCGGATAGCCGCAGCCCATTCGCGGGCATGCGCGGCAGGTTGACCTGGCCGACGACGGGGCGCCTCGAAGCTCGGTTTGGCCAGACGCGAGCCGGTACGGTGAAATGGGATGGCGTCGTGATCGCTGCGCCTCGCGGGACGCCTGTGAAGGCGATCTACCGCGGTCGCGTAGTCTATGCCGATTGGCTCGCGGGCCTCGGATTGCTCATGATCATCGATCATGGCGGCGGCTTCCTGAGTCTGTACGGACACAACGAGCAGCTGTTCCGCGCAGTGGGTGACCAGGTTACCGCGGGCGATACCGTTGCCGGGGTCGGCGACTCGGGTGGGCGCGCTCAACCCGGGCTTTATTTTGAGATTCGTCAGGGTGCACGGCCGCTCGACCCAGCGCCATGGTTCAAAGACCGGCAGCCCTGACTGGCAAGTCTGTAAAATCCCCACGAATGAATTCCCCCCGCGTGCTGCTTCTATCAGGCGTCGTCGCCGGGCTTTTGACCGGCGTCGCTTTGGCGCGCTGGGTGTTCTTCGCGGATGAGGCAACCCCTGCATCGTCGAGCCCGATCACAGCGCCGCCCGCGACCGCAACGAATGGCGCTGCGTCAATGTTGTCGAAGCAGCTCTCCGCGGACGATGCGCGTCGACTGGCCGAAGTGCTTGCTCAGGTGCGACGCGAATACGTCGATGAGGTTCCCGACGACAAGTTGGTCGACAGCGCCGTCCGCGGCATGCTCTCGGGGCTCGATGCACACTCCGCTTATCTCGATCCTCGCGAGTTCGAAGAGATACGGCGAGGCGCCGCAGGCCACTATCCGGGCATCGGTATCGAAGTCGCGGCTGAAAATGGCTTCATCAAAGTTCAGAGACCTCTCGAAGACTCGCCCGCCGCTCGGGCGGGGATCCGCGCAGGAGATCTCATTCTTCGTATCGATGGCGAACCGGTCGGCATCAATGTCGCCGAAGCGATCGAGCAGATGCGCGGGCCCGCAGGATCTCTGGTTCGATTGACTGTGCGTAGGGCTGCTCGCGACGAGCTCGTGGATGTCGTGCTGGAGAGGGCTCGTGTCGAAGTACACAGCGTCTCGAGCTCACGCCTCGATACGCGTTACGGCTATCTGCGCATCGCATCTTTCAGTGATACGACGCCGACTGATTTCGCCGCAGCCATCCAACGACTCCGCGGTGAACAGCCTGAACTGAAAGGGATCGTCATCGATCTTCGAAATAATCCGGGAGGCGTTCTCGAGAGCGCAGTGGCAGTCGCCGACGCGATGCTGGATCAGGGGAATATCGTCATGGCTCGAGGCCGCGCAGCTGACGCTCGTTTTCGCATGGATGCCGAACCGGGGCAGCTCATGACAGGCCTAGACATCGCCGTACTGATCAATGGCGCATCGGCTTCTGCTGCGGAAATCGTCGCGGGCGCGCTCAAAGATAATGGTCGGGCTTTACTTGTCGGGAGAAGAACCTACGGTAAAGGATCGGTGCAGAGCGTTATTCCGCTCAGCAATGGCCACGCGATCAAGCTCACGACCTCGCGATACGCCACACCCTCCGGTGTGTACATCAATGACCGTGGGATAGACCCCGACATTACTCTGTCGGGTCCCGACTCTGCGCCCACCGATCCGGTCATCGACGATGAGGTTCGCGCGGCGCTTCGAGAACTTCAACGCCGTGCTCCGCGGGGTACCCGCACAGCCGAGGCTAAGCCTCCCCGAACCTCATGATCGAATTACTGCAGTTTTTCATCGACTTCATTCTCAACCTCGACACGCACCTGGTCGAGCTCCTGCGGCAATACGGACTGTGGCTCTATGCCATTTTGTTCGTCATCGTCTTTGCGGAAACCGGGCTCGTCGTGACGCCGTGGCTGCCCGGCGACTCGCTGCTCTTCGCTGTGGGCACGCTCGCAGCCATCGACACGAGCGGTACGTTGCATGCTCCGACGGTTGCGGCATTGCTGATCGTTGCGGCCATCCTCGGTAACAGCTGCAACTACGCCATCGGAAAAGCGATCGGTCCGCCCGCGTTCAGTGGTCGTTATCGGCTGCTCAAGGTCGAGTACCTTCGGCAGACCGAAGCGTACTTCGTCAAGCACGGCGGCAAGACCGTCGTGATTTCGCGCTTCCTACCGCTGCTACGCACGTTCGCGCCGTTCGTCGCGGGAATCGCGCGTATGCAGTACTCACGTTTTCAGATGTACAACGTGCTCGGCGCGCTATCTTGGGTGACGATCTTCTTAGGCGGCGGTTACTTGTTTGGCAACATTCCGATCGTGCGCGACAACTTCGGGCTCGTGACGCTGACGATCATCTTCGGATCTTTGATCCCCGTGGCGATCATTGCGTTACGACGTCGGCGGAGTTGAGCGGCGAACTCAGAGCGCTCGAATTGCTCCGACGATACCGCCGATCAGGAGCGCGAGCATCGGAACTGAAGACAAGGCAAAACCAAGACTACGCTTGTCTGCCGCTTTGACGTAACCCATGAAAAACACCAATCGACCGACGATGAAGAGCGCGCCGAGGCCAGTCGCCCACATCGGATCGACCAAGATCGCGAACGACCACAAGGCTGGGATGAAAATGATGAGGACCTCGAGGGTATTCATCTGGACTCTGTAGTAACGCTCGAAGTCCGGGTTGCCGCTCGTGGCGGGGGCTTTGACGCCGAAGCGATGTCGAGCTCTCCCGACGGCCGCGGCAAAACCGAAGTACTCGACGAGCGCGATCAGCATGACCAGAAAGACCGGTACGTAGTCGGTAGACATGGGAACCCCCTTGATGAACGATGGTCAAGCATAGCGCGATGGCAGAATGCTGCATAAGGAGAAGATCACATGGCCGGGTTTTTGCTTCGAGCGGTGATCGCCGCATTTGGGCTGTGGTTAGCCACGCTTTGGATCGACGGGTTTACCATCGATGAGCCCGCTAACTTACTGATCGCTGCCGTGGTACTCGGTCTCGTCAATGCCGTGGTCAGACCCATTCTCATCGTGTTGACGCTTCCGATCAGCGTCGTGACGCTGGGGCTTTTTCTGCTGGTCATCAACGCGAGCATGATTTTGCTTGTCGCCGCCATCGTTCCCGGGTTTGACATCTCGGGTTTCTGGGATGCGCTGTGGGGTGCTTTGCTCGTCAGCCTGACCGGGTGGCTCGGCTCCTGGTTCATCGGCTCACGCGGACTCGATCTTCTGGGGCGCCGATGAATCTCTCTATGCACCGATCGTTCTTACTCATCCCATCTGTGGCTCTGGCCGCAATCGTGGCGTTGCCTGCAATGGCGACCGATCAACAGTTCACGGGCTATGCACGCTCACGGGACGACGGCCGCGTGCTCTACGTCGAATCTCATCACGTGCGTCGCGCCGGAGAGGTGGGCGAGGCCCGGATCGTGATGTATCGCTGCTCGGCCGAGGGGCCGGCATTCGCTCGAAAGGAGCTCACTTACGGCGCAACGCGGGAGAGACCGGAGTTTACTTTTACTGACGCGCGGAGCGGATATACGGAGGGGCTGCGTCGCACCGCGCAGGGACCTCGAGTCTTCCAGCAAGAGAATTCGAAAGCGCCGCGACGCGAGGCGAAGGTATCGACTGACGTGGCCTTGGTATCGGATGCGGGTTTCGATGAGTTCGTTCGCAAGTACTGGGCAGAGCTTGAAGCGGGTAAAACGGTGAGATTCCCGTTTCTTATCCCGAGTCGGCTGGACTACCTCACCTTCAAGGTCAAAAAAAATCGTGAGACGCAGATCGAGGGGGCGACGGCCAGCGTGATTCGTCTGAATCTCTCCGGTGTGTTTGGTTGGTTTTTGCCCTACATCGAGGTGTCGTATCGAAAGAGTGATCGCTCACTCAAACGTTACGAGGGGCTGACCAACATACGTGGCTCAGATGGACAAAATCTTGTGGCCATCATCGAGTTTCCTATACGCGAGCGTCGCAGCGGCGTCGAGAGTGATTTCGTCAAGCTCCGGGCGGAGCCTCTGGTTCCGCGCTGCTGACGCGCGACTCGGTAGAGGCCGAACGTCGAGGCCAGTTGATGAGCACGGTCCCGCCGAGAATGACGATGGTGCCTGCAATCTGTAGCGGCCCGAGACCCTCTTCCAGAATCCACCATCCGAGCAACAGGGCGATCGCTGGGTTCACGAACGCATACGTCGATAGCTGCGCGGGGGTGACGTTGACCGACAGCCACGCGTAAGCCGTGTATGCGATGCACGAACTCACGATCGTCATGTAGGCGAGCGCCGCAAGACCGCCGATATCCCAGCTCCACTGCGTCAGCTCACCTGCGATCAATGCAGGGACGATCAGCATCGCGCCTCCACAGAGCATCTGCAGCGCAGTAAAAGTCATGAGATCGAGCGAAGTGCCCGAGTTACGAATGTAGAACGTGCCGAGTGACCAACCGAAGCAACCTACGAGCACGATGAGCGTCGGCCACGCCAGTGCCGCCGCGGCTGTTTCACCGCCCGGCCACGCGACTAATACGGTTCCTGCGAATCCTGTGATGAGTCCGATGGCGACGCGCCCGCTGATGGGCTGGGCCCTCGCGCCGAACATGCCGAGAATCGGGATCCAGAACGACGAGGTGACGTTCAGTAAGGCAGCGAGATTGGAAGGGATGTACTGCAAACCCCAGACGGCCGCTCCGTTCGAGACGAATACCGCGAAAAAACCGACGATCAACAGGCCGCGCCATTCCTGTTTTGGGATGACTGGCCGGCGCGGCAGACTACGGCTGCGCGCAAGCAGTCTCGCGACGAACCACAGCAGGGCGCCGCCGATGAGAAAACGCACGGCTGCGAACGAGAACGGCGGCAATCGATCGACCCCGATTTTCGTGACGACGTACGTCGAGCCCCAAACGAGGTAGACGATCGCGAACGAGACGAGAACTTTCGTCTTTCGCGAGGCCGCGAGATCGTCGGTCACGCCGTGGGGGTGTCCGATTTGAGAGCCGTTCTATACATCATCCAGCCCAAGAGGGCGAGCACGATGAGGCCTAGCCATTCGCCGAAGTGCATCGATGCGGGAAGCGCGAGGACGTCGGCACTACCGGAGGTCACGATCGGCACTGCGATGGCGATACCCATCAGCGCTTCACCCGTAATCATGCCGGCGGCGAACAGCAAGCCTTTGCGACCGCGGCGCTCGAGATCGGCTTCGGCACATCCGGCTTTGCGCAGGCTGCGCTCGGCAATGAAGCCGATCAAACCGCCGAGGAAGATCGGCGTCATCAGCTCGATCGGAAGATAAATCCCGACGGCGACGGCGAGTACCGGCGTACGAAACGTAGACCCGCGAGCCTTCAGGATTTCATCGACGACGATGATGCCAACGCCGATCAGTGCACCGATGGCGATCATCCCCCACGGCAACTGACCACCGAAGAGACCTTTGGATACCGACGCCATCAGCGTGGCTTGAGGAGCAAGGAGCGGATTCGGATGTTCTGCGGTCGGCACGCCGATGCCGTAGGCCTGAGCAAGAAGATTGAGCACTGGCGCCATCACGAGGGCGCTGCTTACTGCGCCGATGCCAAGCATGACCTGCTGACGCCACGGCGTCGCGCCGACGATGTAACCGCATTTCAGGTCTTGCAGATTGTCGCCCGCGATGCAGGCTGCGCAGCAGACGACGGCACCGATCATGATGGCGGCGACGGGACCGATTTCGCTGTCGCGCCCCATGAGCATGAGCAGCACCACGGCCGAGAACAGAATCGTCGCGATGGTGATGCCTGAGACGGGGTTGTTCGACGAGCCGACGAGACCGGCCATGTAAGCGGAGACGGAGCAAAACAAGAATCCGGTGACGATCATGATGAGGGTCATCGGTAGGCTGACGCCGAGCGAGCCAACGATGGTTTCGTAGAGCGCCCACAGCGGCAGCGTGAAAAGCAGAATGCCGATCAGCACCGACTTCATCGGTAAGTCTTGTTCGGTATGTGCAATCACCTGACCCGCAGCACTCGCACGCGCTGCGGCAAGACCACTGCGTACACCGGATACGAGCGAATGCCGCAACGAGATCAGCGCCCACACACCGCCAACGAGCATGGCCCCTACGCCGAGGTAACGAATTTGTTTCGACCAGATGAGTCCGGCGAGATCCTCTGCCGGTAAGCCTGCAGCCGCTTGAGCGAGCTCGACATTGCTTGGCAGAACGTTGGCAACGTAATAGGGGATCGCGATGTTCCAAGAAATCATCGCGCCGGCGAGTGCGACGATGCCGACATTGAGCCCGACGATGTAACCCACGGCGAGTAGGGCCGGCGAAAGATTCGTACCGACGAAGCCGAGATACTTTCCAAAGAACCCGGCACTCGCTGCGGTATCCGGAATGAGCTTGAGTCCGCTACCCGCTGCGAGTTTCGCGAAGGCACCACCGAGCGCGGCAACACCCAAAATGCGGATGCCCTGCGAGGGGTTTTCACCCGCCTTGAGCACTTCGGCCGCAGCTTGGCCCTCTGGAAACGCGAGCTTCTGCTCGACGATCAATGCACGACGCAGCGGTACTGAGAACAGCACACCGAGTATGCCGCCGAGACCCGCGATGGCGAGCACCCAGGAGTACTGGAAGTCTTGCCAGTACCCGAGAATGACGAGTGCCGGGATCGTGAAGATCACGCCGGATGCGATCGACGAACCAGCTGACGCGCCGGTCTGCACGATGTTGTTCTCGAGGATGCCGCCGCCTCCGAAGAGGCGAAGCACGGCCATCGACACCACCGCTGCGGGAATCGCCGACGCGATGGTCATCCCCGCGAACAAACCGAGATAGGTGTTCGCCGCTGCGAGGATCATCGCGAGGACGATCGCGAGGACGACCGCACGCAGCGTCAGCTGCGGCGGTAGAGCCGACGTGGGCGTCACGAGACGCCGCCCATCCAACGTCGTACGACGGGGCTGATGATGAGCAAGATCAGCGCCGCGATCATCCCGAACCAGAAGATGTCGAGATACTGGCCTGGCATTGCCGAGACGTTTTCTGCATCAAACTCACCTGCGATCCGACCGGCGATGAGATTGCCGAGCGAAGCCGCGAGAAACCAAATGCCGAGACTTTGACCGACGAATCGTTGAGGCACGAGCTTGGTCACGGACGAGAGCCCCACAGGCGAGAGGCAAAGTTCGCCAAAGGTGTGCAGCAGATAAGTCAGCACGAGCCAGTATGCGGCGGCCGGAAGGCCATCTGCGACGATACGTGCGGCCACGAACATAGCGAGGAAGCCGAGCGCCATCCCGACGAGACCCAGCGCGAACTTCACGGGCGTCGAAGGATCGAGATTTCGGCGAGCGAGCGATACCCACATCGCCGAGAACACCGGTGCAAACACCACGATGAAAATCGCGTTGAGGGACTGGAACCATCCTGCCGGAACCGTGAACGCTCCGATGACCCGATCTGTGTAGCGCTCGGCAAAGAGGTTGAGTGATGAGCCAGCCTGCTCGAAACCCGACCAAAACAGCGCGCAGGCAATGAAGAGCACGATGAGGACGAGCACGCGCTTCTTCTCGATGGCATCGAGTCCTGCGAGGAAGAGCAAGTAAATGAAAAAGAGCACTGCCATGCCGATGATGACCACGATGCCGTAGTCCGACAGTTGCACCGGAGACACTTGCACGACGCCGAAGAACGGCAGGGCCAACAGTACCGCGGTGATCGCAGTACCGAACCAGAGGCTGCGCCATGCAAGAGAGGAATCCGCCCCGGTAGCCGTATGAGGACGCGCACCCGCCCCACCGAGATGATGGCGAGTCATCACGAACTGCAGTACACCGAGCGCCATGCCGACACCCGCGGCCATGAAGCCGACGCGCCATCCATAGACCTGCGCGAGCCAAGCCGTGATCAGCGGGCCAATGAAGGCGCCGATGTTGATGCCCATGTAAAAGATGGTGAAACCCGCATCGCGTCGACCACCGCCCTCCGGGTAGAGATCGGCGACGAGAGCGGAAATGTTGGGCTTGAGAAGGCCGACGCCCAAGATGATGACGATCAGCCCAAGGTAAAACATCTGCGCGGTTTGCGATAACCACAATCCGAAGCTACCGAGGGAGATCAGGATGCCCCCGTACAACACGGCTTTTTGCGCACCGATCAGTCGATCGGCTATCCAACCGCCGGGCAAGGCCACGACATAGACGGCCGCGGTGTAGAGGCCATAGATGGCAGTGGCTGTTTTGTCGTCGAGCCCGAGGCCGCCGCGCGCGATGGCGTCGACCAAGAACAGCACGAGCAGAGCACGCATGCCGTAGTAGCTGAAGCGCTCCCACATCTCCGTGAAAAACAGCGTCGCGAGCCCGCGCGGATGACCGAGAAAAGTCTTGTTGTTGTCCATGTCTTCCCCCCTCTAATCTTTGATATTGATCGTCATGCGGGCGTCCGCATCCGGTTCATGAGTCGCGCCATCGCGAGGCCCCCTTCATACAAAAGGTACATGGGGACCGCCATGATGGTCTGAGAAATCGCATCGGGTGGCGTGAGCAGCGCCGCGACGACAAAAATTCCGATGAGCACATATCCGCGGATCTCGGCGAGCTTCTCTACTTTGACGAGACCCGTGAGCACGAGTAACACCACGACGACGGGTACCTCAAAAGCGAGCCCGAAGCACAGGAACATCGTCAACACGAAGTCCATGTAACTCGCGATGTCGGTCATCATCGTCACCCCTGCCGGCGTCGTATTCGCAAAAAACTGAAACATCACCGGGAACACGGCGAAGTAAGCAAACGCAATGCCGGCATAAAACAGGATGATCGATGAGACGAGCAGCGGCAGTGCGAACTTCTTTTCGTGCCGATACAGGCCGGGCGCAACGAAGGCCCACACCTGATACAGCACGAAGGGCATCGCCAAAAAAAGCGCAACGAAAAACGCCAGTTTGAACGGCGTCATGAAAGGCGAGATCACACTCGTGGCGATGAGTGAGGCACCTTTGGGCAACTGATCGATCAGCGGCTGGGCAACAAAAGTAAAGACCTCGTTCGCAAAGAATGCGATAGGGATAAACACCACGATCACCGCCAGAAAAGCGCGCAGTAATCGATCGCGCAACTCAAGCAAGTGCGAGATCAGCGTTCCTTCGGCAAGCTGCTCAGGTTCTTGGGTCATTCGATGACAAGGCGTTATTCGGATCCGCAGACGGCGCGATCGAGAGTTCGGATGAGGCCGGCGCGGTAGCGTCGGGCGAGGTTGGCGCGGCCGGTGTCGGTGGCGGCGTACTGCGCTGCCGGTTGATTTCCGCAGTCTCGTCCTCGAGCTGTTCGCGGAACTGCCGTGCCATGGCGCGGGCGCGACCCATCCATCGCCCGATCTGGCTGACCACCTTGGGGAGTTTTTCAGGTCCGAGCACGAGCAGTGCGAGACCCATGATCAACAGCAATTCGCTGAAGCCGACTTCGAACATGATTCGTCAGGCCCGCGACCGGCGGGCTCCCTCAGCCGTTACGGTCGGAGGGTTTCGTGTCGGCGGAGGGCGCCTTGGCCGACTCGGGGAAATCCGCATCCGTCGCCTCCTGCTTGATTTGCTTGAGGCTTTCTTCAGCGTCGCCCTCGTTCATGCCTTTCTTGAAGCCCTTGATCGCCGCACCGAGATCGGAGCCGATCGTGCGCAGTTTCTTGGCGCCGAACACCAGCAGGACCACCAGCAGGATGATGATCAATTCGCGCATTCCGATTCCCATAACGACCTCTGCAGCCTGCGAGCTTGGCTAGTGATGTGGACAAACTGGATGTTAGACGGTTTCCGGGGTTTGCAGCCAGAACGTCACTGGACCGTCATTGATCAGGGCCACTTTCATATCGGCGCCAAATTGACCGGTCGCGACCGTCGGATGGGCTCGGCGTGCGAGTGCACACAAATGGTCGAAGAGTCGTTCTGCCTTCTCGGGGGGCGCTGCGGTACTGAAGCCGGGTCGATTGCCTTGGCGGGTATCGGCGGCTAGCGTGAACTGCGGCACGAGGAGGAGACCGCCGCCCGTGTCGGTGAGAGAACGATTCATTCTTCCCTGCTCGTCTCCGAATACGCGGTACGCGAGTAGGCGCTCGAGCATCCGCTGGGCGGTCTCCTCGTTGTCGTTCGGCCGGACGCCGACCAAAGCCAGTAATCCCGGCCCGATTTCGCCGAGACGCTCGCTGTTGACGGTGACGCTGGCCTCGGTGACGCGTTGGATGAGAGCGATCATGCGACCCACGTGGTGGCAATTCGGGTGCCGAAACCTTAACATCGCGGCCTGTTTTTCGCATGAATCGACGGGTTTCGGGGGTTACGGTGTCGAAGTTCCTCGTGGCGCTTTTCTGGATCGTGGCGTGGTCTATTCCTTCTGCCCATGCACAATCGGCTGGCAACGCCGAGCGGGGCGCGAAGCTCGCGTACACCTGTCTTGGCTGTCACGGTATTCCCAACTACCGAAATCCCAGCCCCAATTACCGCGTCCCCAAACTGCGCGGCCAACATCCCGAATATCTGGTTCTGGCACTGCAGGCCTATCGAAGCGGTGAGCGTAGCCACGCCACGATGCATGCCAGCGCTTCGGGCTGGAAAGATCAGGATCTCGCCGACATGGCTGCCTTCCTCGCCGGCCCTCCGGTGACGCCTGCGGCCGGGTCGAAGCCGGTCGGTCAAGCGCCGGACGTGGCCCAGACCTGTGTGGCGTGCCACGGAGTCGATGGCATCGGCATCACGCCGCAATACCCGACGCTCGCCGGTCAGCACGCTGACTACCTCGAGCGAGCGCTGACCGATTACAAGCGGGGCGGACGCAAGAACGCCATCATGGCGGGGTTTGCCGGTGCGCTCTCTGCTGCCGACATTCGAGCCTTGGCGGCGTACTACGCGGCGCAGCGCCCGGGTCTCGATACCTCCAAGCGCCCCGCACCCGCGAAGCGCTGAGTATTGCCCGTCTTCACGGAGCGGCGAGTCGCTCCAAGAAGGTGACGGCGGTCTTGAGGTAGAAGTCGCGATTGGTTTTCTTTCGGAAACCGTGACCTTCGTCCTTTGCCGCGAGGTACCACACCTCGCCACCCTGTTCGCGAATCTTTGCCACGAGCTGCTCGCTCTCGGACGCCGGGACCCGCGGATCGTTGAGTCCCTGCACCACGAGTAGCGGACGTCGAATCATCGAGGCTTTTTCGAGCGGAGAAATACGACGCAGGAACGCACGCATCGACGGATCACGCTCATCACCGTACTCCACCCGACGCAGATCACGGCGATAGCCCGAAGTGTTGGTGAGGAAGGTGACGAAGTTGCTGATGCCGACGACGTTGATGCCTCCCTTGAGTCGGTCGCCGTACGCGATGAGCGACGCCAGAACCATGTATCCGCCGTAAGAACCCCCCATCACGACGACTCGATCAGCATCGAGATCCGGTTGCGCCGCGATCCACACGAGCAGCGCACCAATGTCTCTGACCGAATCTTCACGAAGTCTCCCGTTGTCGAGCATCGTGAAGCGGCGACCGTAACCGGTCGACCCGCGAACGTTCGGTTGGATGACCGCATAGCCCAATTCATTGACGAGGTACTGCGCGAACGGGCTATAACCCGGGCGTGACTGTCCTTCGGGGCCGCCATGAATGTCGATCACTACGGGATGCCGACCTGATTTCGCCGGTTTGTGGATCAACGCCGGAATTTGCCGCGGCGTACGGCCGATACGATCCCAGGTCGGATATCGAAACACCTCGGCTGCGACGAGCTGAGTCGGATCGATGAGCCCCATTTCGCTGCGCGTCCAGCGAGTGGCTGCGGCTTTCTCGACGTCATAGGTCCACGCGTCCCGTGGGGACTGCGAGGATTCGATACTCATCCCGAGTGTTTTGCCCTGACGATCGAAGCGTAAGTTTGAAATGATTCCAGCCGGTAAGCCTGTCGACCGAACTGTCACGCCCGCGCCGAGATCGGCGATGAACAACTCGCTGAATCCATCGATGTTGGCGACGTAGGCGAGCCATCGCCCCTCTGCACTGACCTCGAAGTCATCGACATCCCATGAGAGCTCTGACGTGAGCGTTCGCAGGCTGCCGTTTGCGAGATCGACGTAACGAATTTGGCGGAACTCCCCGCCAAGATCTGCCGTGAACCATACACCCTGACCGTCAGCGGAAAAGCGTGCGCTACCGATACCGCTTTGAGGTGAAGGTTTTGCTGGGTCACCCGAGAGCGGCACGCGCGTGAATCCGCCCGTGGCGATCTCTGCGACGTAGAGCGATGCATCGGTGACCGAAGAATAATCGAGTAGTAATAATCTTTGACCGTCCGTCGACCAATCGAGCGGTGTCCAGGTTTGGCCCTGCGAGGCGACGACGAGGCGCGGACCGCCGCTGCCGTCGATCTCCGCGATGTAGACGTCTTGGTTAACACCATTGCGTGCATTGCTTTGAAACGCGACGCGCCGTCCATCGCGTGACCACAGCGCGCCGCCGTGTCGCGAGCGACCGTCAGTCAACCGCGTCGTCTGACGGGTATCAAGATTCTGCAAGTAGAGCTGGGCATTCTCATTTCCGCCGCGATCACGCGCGAACAGGAATACCCGAGACTCCGACGCAGGGTTCGCGCTCGCGCCTCCTGCGGGGTCGATATCGAAGGTCAGCTGAGTGCGCGCGGCGCCGGGCCGAGCAACATGATGAACCTGGTCCGCATCGCCAAATCGCGTGGTGATGAGGATGCTGCCGTCCGGCATGAAGTCTTGGAAACTCGCGCCGCGTCCAGCAAGCCAACCGTCCAAGGTTTCGAGCGCGCGAGTCGAGTGCGGCGGAATGCCCTCGAGTACGAGATTGCCACGGGTTTCGCGAGCGGGAGACTGCGCGTGGGCCGCACCGGCGAAAAGCACGAGAGCGGCTGAAAGGAGGGTGAGGGGGACGGAGCGGCGTCCGGTGTAAGGTTTTGTCATGTCTGATATGTTGCCCGAGCTTTATCACGACTCCAATGCCGCCGCGGAGGGCGGGCGATGATCACCCACCGTTACGACCACGGCATCCATGCCATCGATGCCGAATATTTGATGCCTCTCTTCGATGCCGTTCATGTCGTCGTCGACGCGGGTCGGGCTGCCTTTGTCGATTGCGGGACGGCCCACTCGGTTCCCGCCATGCTCGCCGCGCTCGATGAGCTCGGTGTGAAGCGTGAGGACGTCGACTGGCTGCTGCTGACGCACGTTCACCTCGATCATGCCGGAGGCGCGGGGCAGTTGATGCGGGCTTTACCGAATGCCAAGGCCATCGTGCACCCGCGCGGCGCGCCCCACATGGTCGACCCGAGAAAGCTCATCGAAGCCTCGATCGCTGTTTATGGGCGAGAGCTTTACGATCGCCTGTACGGCGAGCTCCTACCGATCGACCCGTCGCGGGTGGTATCCACCTCAGAAGGTCAACGTATCGCACTCGGCGGACGAGAGTTCGAAATTTTCCACACGCCTGGCCATGCGCTCCATCATCAGACTTTCTTTGATCATGGTAGCCAGTCGGTATTCACGGGAGATACCTTGGGCCTCTCTTATCGGGTGTTCGACGTCGAAGGACGGGCCTTCGGGGTGCCGACGACCAGTCCGTCCCAATTCGATCCGTCGCAGCTCATCGACTCGATCCAACGCATCCTTGCGCGCCGCCCCAAGGCTGCATTTCTCACCCACTATGCCCGCATCGATGATCTCGAGCGGGTCGGCGCAGATCTCATCCGCATGATCGAAGCGCATGTCGCGACGGCGTTGTCGCATGAGGGTGAGTCGGCGGAGAGCGCTCGTCCTGCCATCCGCAATGCACTCAAAGAAATATTCGTTCGTGAGCTGCACCAATTTGGTAGCGCTGCGAACGACGGCACGATAGAACTTTGGTTGGGCGGAGATCTCGATCTCAATACCGACGGCTTGCTGGCTTGGCTCGCACGCCGAAATCGCGCGTAAGCATAGAAGCACTCTCATGGAAAAAACCTTCAAAGCATTTCGCATCCACGAAATCGATCAGAAAATCGTTGCTAGATTCGATCAACTGACGATCGACGAGCTGGGGCCGGGCGATGTCGTGGTGCGCGTTCTTTACTCCGACATCAACTACAAAGACGCGCTGGCGGCGACGGGCGCTGGAAAAATCCTCAGAAAGTATCCACTGGTGGGTGGCATCGATTTGGCGGGTGTCGTCGAGTCGTCGAGCGACGCGCGATACAAGAGTGGAGATCATGTGCTCGTCACAGGCTGTGGCCTATCCGAAACGCACGATGGGGGCTATGCCGAGTACGCTCGACTCAACGGCGAATGGGTGATTCCGATGCCACCGGGTTATGGGGCCTTCAAGGCCATGTCGCTCGGTACGGCGGGCTTCACGGCGGCGCTCGCCATTCATCGGATGGAACACAACGGCCAGACCCCGGCAAAAGGCCCGATTGTCGTGACGGGCGCCACGGGCGGTGTCGGCAGTATCGCGATCGACATGCTCTCGGCTCGTGGATACGAAGTCATTGCAGTGAGTAGCAAGCCCGAGTCCGTTGACTACCTAAAGTCCTTGGGGGCCTCCAAAGTATTGCTTCGCAAAGAGATCGATTACGGCAAGCGACCCATAGAGACGGCGCGTTTCGGCGGTGCGATCGACAACGTGGGCGGCGAGATGCTGACGTGGCTGACACGGACCGTCGACAACTGGGGCAATATCGCGAGCATCGGTCTCGCGGGAAGCGCTGAACTTCATACGACGGTGATTCCGTTCATCATTCGCGGCGTCAATCTTCTCGGCATCAATTCTTCGGCGACGTTACGCGATACGCGGCTCGTCGTCTGGAATCGCATCGCAACCGATTTGAAACCTCGTCATCTCGATCGGATCGCCACTCGTACCATCGCGTTCGACGACCTTCCGGGTGCATTCGATGCCTATATGAAGGGTACGGTAACCGGCCGAACGATCGTCAAGATCGGCGGTTGACCGAGCGGCGAAGTGATGTCGATCAGCTCTCCTTCGCGCCCATCAAACTTCGATGCGGAGCGCGCGGCGCTCATCAAAGATGCGGCGTCGATGGGTGTCACACTCGATGAGCCCGCGGCGCGTCAGTTGCTGATTTTGCTCGATGAGTTGTCGCGTTGGAACAAAACCTACAACCTCACCGCCATCGGTGAGCGGCGCGACATGGTCGTCCGGCATTTGCTCGATAGTCTCGCCGTATGGCCCCTGCTCGAGGGATTGCGAGTCATCGATGTGGGGACGGGCGCCGGGTTTCCGGGGTTGCCGCTCGCCATCGTTGACCCAAATCGACAGTTCACACTGCTCGACTCCAACGGAAAGAAAGTGCGCTTTGTGGCGCATGTGGCGCGGACACTCAATCTCGGCCACGTACAAGCCGTGCACGCCCGCGCCGAGGCCCATACGCCCTCGACGGTTTACGACACGGCGGTCACGCGTGCTTTTGCACCCTTACCTGAGTTAATCGAGAAGGTGGTGGGTCTATGCGGACCGAAAACCCTCGTGTTGGCGATGAAGGGTAGGCGTCAAAGTGCAGAACGTGAGGGCCTGCCCGCCGGGTGGCGCATTGAGACCGATCGCGATCTATCGATTCCGGGGCTCGCTGAGTCGCGACATGTCATCGCGCTGCGCCGGATGGCCTGACGGCGCTTGCGCTAGACTCTAGCCATGGCCCGCATCATCGCCGTCGCCAACCAGAAAGGCGGCGTCGGCAAGACCACCACCGCAGTCAACCTCGCCGCGTCGCTCGCCGTCACGCGCCGTCGAGTGCTGCTCGTCGATCTTGATCCTCAAGGTAATGCGACGATGGGTTGCGGTGTCGAAAAAACTTCGATTACCCGCGGCATCGGCGATGTATTGACCGGCGACTGCTCGACGCGCGATGCACTCGTCGCTCTCGAGTCCCCGGTGATGTCGCTCTTACCAGCCAACCAAGATTTGACCGCTGCCGAAGTACAGCTGCTGTCGATATCCATCGGTCGCGAGATCCGATTACGAAATGCGCTGAAGCCCGTACGCGATGAGTTCGATGTCATCCTCATCGACTGTCCGCCTTCACTGAACATGCTGACCGTCAATGCGCTCGTCGCCGCCGATGGCGTGCTTGTACCGATGCAGTGCGAGTACTACGCTCTCGAGGGGCTGACGGCGCTGCTGTCCACCATTGAGCAGATCAAAGAAGCCGTGAATCCCAGCCTTCAGGTGGAAGGCGTACTGCGCACGATGTTCGATCCGCGAAACAACCTCGCAAATGAGGTCAGTGCGCAATTGATCGAGCACTTCGGTGACAAGGTGTTCAGCACCATCGTGCCACGCAATGTTCGGCTCGCCGAGGCACCGTCTTTCGGCAAGCCCGCGTTGCTGCACGACAAAGATTCGCGCGGCGCACTCGCTTACCTCGCTCTCGCCGGCGAAATGATCGGACGCGGCGAGGTGCCCATGGCAGCTTCTGCTGCGATGGGCGCCGCGCGCCCTGCTGGCTGAACGATGCTGATCGAGCCGCGCAGTGCAGCGCCCGGCGCGGTGCTGCGCTGGTCACGGCAAGCCATCGATCTGCTGCGCCGCGGACTCGGCTTCTGGTCTGTTCTTTCTTTGCTTATGTGTCTCTGGATGTTCGTCGGGCATCGATTTCCGCTCGTGAGCGGCATCCTGGCGCTCGTCGCGCTGCTTTCCTGCATGCTGATTGCATCCCACGTCGATCGCAGCGGCCGCATCTCTCTCGGGGAGGCTCTCGAGATGTTGCGGGGCAAGCTTCGGGTGCTCCTCATGTTCGCAGGCATCGTCGCGATCGCCGGCGGACTTGTGTGGGTACTGCTGCTCGCCAAGCCCGGTGTCGCGTGGTGGAACATCCTGTACACCGAGCGGAATTCGGTCGATGTACTCTCTGCCGACGGATTCGTCGCCCTGCGACAAATCTTTGTGTACTCGGCCTTTGCTCTCGGGCTGTGTTACTTCGGCCTTAATATTCCCGGGCTGACGTCGTTTTTCCAGTTTCTTGGCATCACCCTGCTCGGGCTGTCGTTCCGCGAGGCCTGGCGGCTCGGTGCGGCGGGGCAGATCCGCAATATCGGCCCCATGCTCGGAGTAGCCCTGCTCTTCATGGTGTTACCGGCGGCCTTTGCCTTGTTGTTACCGCCGATCGTCCCCGTGCTGTACTGCTTCTTTGGCGCGCTCGGCTATGTCGCTTTCCGGGAGATCTTTCTCGGTATCGGTGAAAACCAGCCCCGAGAGGTGGCGGCGATGACGTCGGCTACTCCGCTATCATCCCGGGCATGAACCAGAAAAAGCCCGTTCTCGGCCGTGGTCTCGATGCGCTGCTCGGACAGATGAGCGCCAGCCGGGCCTCGACCGGCGCGCCCGCCCTGCCGGGCGATGAGCTTGCGAAGCTGCCGCTCGACCAGTTGCAGCGGGGTCGATACCAGCCGCGCGTCGACATGCGCGAGGAAGCGCTCGAGGATCTCGCAAGTTCCATTCGCGCCCAGGGCGTGGTTCAGCCCATCGTCGTGAGGCCGATCGAGATGCCCGGTGCTGCGCCCGGCTCGGCGCCCAGTCGCTACGAAATCATCGCCGGTGAACGACGTTGGCGAGCTGCGAAAATGGCGGGCCTCGAAACCATTCCGGCAGTGATCCGGCGGGTCCCCGACGAGAGCGCCATCGCCATGGCGCTGATCGAAAACATCCAACGCGAGAACCTCAATCCGCTCGAAGAGGCCCGAGCCCTCGATCGTCTGATCCGCGAGTTCGAGGTGACCCATCAGCAGGCGGCCGACGCCGTGGGCCGGTCTCGTGCCGCGGTCAGCAACCTGCTGCGCCTGCTCGAGTTGCCTGCCGAGGTTGCCGAACTGGTCGATCGTCGCCAGATCGAGATGGGCCACGCCCGTGCCTTGCTCGGTTTGACGCAAAAGCGTCAGCAAGTTGAAGTGGGTCAATTGGTTTCAAAAAAGGACCTATCAGTTCGTGAAACCGAAGCATTGGTTCGCCGGCTGAACAATCCGCCGAAAAAAGATGACGGAATGGATCGCGATTTTGGGTCCGGAGCCCCCAGCGCAGCGACGGATGCCAACGTTCGCGAGCTCGAAAATAGGCTCTCCGAAACCTTAGGCGCCGACGTCAAAATCGAATCGATCGGCAAAGGCGGTAAGGGTCGGCTCGTGATCGCATACCACTCGCTCGACGAACTCGACGGTATTCTTTCGCACATTTATTGATGCCCTGAAGACTCGCCCCTATAATCCTGGCGTCTTCGCGGCGGGACGGGATTTTTTTGGTCGCGCGCAAGAAACAGCGAAGCCACTTGCCGTTCTGTACAGGTCGCGACAAGTGGGTCTTTTTGTTGTCCAACGGACTGGTGGCCCATGATCGTCTCGAGCGATCCGCAGATGCGCAGACTCGCCGGACGGATTCTCCTCTGGCAGGCCCTGGTGACCGTCGCGCTCGCTGCACTCGTTGCAGCCTTCGCGGGCAAGGCGAGTGGGGTGTCGGCCTTGACCGGCGGCCTCATTGGGTTTATCACGAATCTGTACATGACTTTGGCGGCGTTGCGCCCTGCGCGCACCGCCCGCTCCGCGTTGGGTTGGCTGCTGGCTGGCCAGTGCGTTAAGGTGCTGCTGACCGTCGGGATGTTTCTCGCGGTGGCGCAGCGCAAAGATGTGGTGTGGCCTGCGGTGTTCGCGGGCTACGTCGCGACGCTGGTGGTCTTTTGGGTGTTACCGGTGCTGGCTGCACCGCGGCTGCCTCCGCGCTCCAAAGCGCGGAACTGACCATCGCGCAGCGGCTGGGGTTTAGGCGACAATCAGGATTCAGGCAAGCGACACATTATGGCCAGCGAGCACGGCGCAAGCGAATCGCCCACCGAATACATCGGTCACCACCTGACCCATCTCAAGGTCGGGCAGGGGTTCTGGACCGTTCACGTCGATACGCTTTTGATGTCCTCATTGCTCGCCGCCGCGGTGGCCGCGTTCCTTTATGTCGGAGCGCGCGCGGGTACAGCCGCGGGTGCGCCCTCGGGGCTGCGCAACTTCGTCGAGATGATCTACGAATTCATCGACGGGCAAGTCTCCGACATCTATCACGGCAATCGTGCATTCCTGGTGGCGCTCGCTCTGTCGCTTTTCACTTGGGTCGTGGCGATGAACTCCATGGACCTCCTGCCGCTCGATTTGCCGGGTAGCGTCGCGGCGCTGTTCGGAGCGGAGTATTTCCGTGTGCTGCCGACGGCCGATCTCAACGGCACGGTCGCCATGGCGATCGTCGTGCTCTTCCTCATCATCATCTACGCCATTCGCGCCAAAGGCGTCGGCGGCTATTTGCATGAATGGATCGCTGCACCTTTCGGTAACCATCCGCTGCTCTGGATCCCGAACTTCGCGCTCAATTTGGTCGAGCTGCTGGCGAAGCCGGTGTCATTGTCGATGCGACTATTCGGCAACATGTATGCGGGCGAGTTGCTTTTCATGCTGATCGCGTTGCTCGGCATGGCGTTCGCCGTTTCGATCGGCGGCATCTCCCTATTCTTTGGGCAGATCATCGTGGGCACGGTCTGGTCGATCTTCCACATCCTGATCGTGCTGCTTCAAGCCTACATCTTCATGGTTCTTCCCGTCGTGTACATCTCGATGGCGGAAGAACATCATTGATCGTCAAAGTTTCTAGTTCGTTATCCACGCGTTTGTTTGATTTGAGGAGTCTCTGAAAATGGAAGCGATTGCAAACGTCCAGGCGTTCACCGCCCTCGGAATCGGCATCATCATCGGTCTCGGCGCCAACGGTGCCGCTATCGGTATCGGCATCATGGGCGCCAGGTTCCTTGAGGCGGCGGCTCGCCAGCCCGAACTCGCCCCGATGCTGCTGGGCCGCATGTTCCTGCTCGCGGGTCTGATCGACGCGGCGTTCCTCATCGGTGTCGGTCTCGCGATGCTGTTCGCGTTCGCCAACCCGATGCTCGCCAGCCTTGCCGGCTAAAACGACTCCCGGAGGGCTCCCGCGAGGGAGACACAGGCCATGACGATCAACGCCACATTTATCGGCCAGATCATCGTCTTCCTGATCCTCTTGTGGTTCGTCGGGAAGTTCGTCACGCCCGTATTGGCTGAAGAACTGAACGCTCGCAACCGCAAGATTGCCGACGGCCTCGCGGCCGCCGACAAAGGTCAGAAAGACCTTGCCGAAGCCACGAACCGCGCCGATGCGATCATTCGCGAGGGTCGCGAGCGTGCCCGGCAGATCGAGGACCAGGCTTCGCGTCGTTCGAACGAAGCGATCGAAGCCGCCAAGCAGACGGCGCAAGGCGAAGGCGCCCGCATCGTCGCCGCTGCGCGCGACGAAGCCGCCTCCGAGAGCAACCGCGCCCGCGAACAACTCCGCAAGGAGTTCGGTTCGATGGTGGTGGTGGGCGCTTCGCGACTTCTGGAACGTGAAGTCGACGCGAAGACGCACGCTCAGTTGCTCGACAAACTCGCTGACGAGAT
>Ga0172367_10002527_pt1 | contig 24930 bp, 23 predicted proteins | sample Lak10m_FD_114542 | JGI IMG/M metagenome (GOLD analysis project Ga0172367, IMG submission 114542) | Freshwater microbial communities from Kabuno Bay, South-Kivu, Congo - kab_022012_10m | ecosystem: Environmental > Aquatic > Freshwater > Lake | place: Democratic Republic of the Congo: South-Kivu...
AACCCCCAATTTTAAAGTTAACAATATTTAACCAATCGCCAAGCCAACGAGAACTGCCAAGCCAACGAGATAATGGATTATCAAATCGAATACCAAAACGTTTTGAAATATTAGCAATGTCGTCAAATTGGAATGGATAAAAAAGAGATCTACTATATAAAAGAGTTGTCATGAATACCAAAAGCGCTGGTGGCAAAAAGGAAGAAATTAGCTTCTCCGTATCAGTAAAAAATTCAAAAAAACCCCATTTTTTGCTTGCGCTACGACCATGTTGTTTCATTTTTTCCATTGTGTCTCCTTTTTAACGTTGGAATAAAAATACCTGCATTATTAAGCATGATACTAAACATGTGATACTAAAGCACATTCTAATACAAAAAAATGATATGTCGACAAAAAAACGCAAAAAATCGATGTTTTACATGTTTTGTTTTATTTGACAAATGTGAAATATTTTGATATTTTTAAGCTATCTTAAGTTATTCACGAAAGGGAGGCTCTTATGAACACACAAAATCATACACGTATTAAAAATATTCTGTTTTTTCTCGTTTTTTCAGTTTCTTTTGATATTTTTGCTTCAAAAATAAGCAATAGTGGCGATTCTATAGAAAATGATGAAGCAATTGAGAGTTCTGTAAAAATCGAAAACATAAACAATGAAAAAAAACTTTTTGATTTCTTGAAAATCATAAACACATTCACTCAAACAGAAAAAGAAAGAATAAAGAATGAGAACGAAGACGCAAAAACGCCATTCATCCGTGTTGTCAAACCTCAAGAAAACCAAGATATAAAAATCTGTATCATTGGCGATCTTCATGGATCTATTAGTGCTCTTGTGTCTAACCTATCCCAACTAATACATGATGGATACTTAAAGCTTATAGAAAAATCAACCGAAGCTTTTGATCTTGTTATTACAAATCAAAATTTTTATATGATTTTATTAGGCGATTACACCGATAGGTGCCAAGATGGGGTGTTTGTTTTATCTCTTCTTGCACAGTTAAAAATGGCAAATCCAGACAATGTTTTTTTACTTAAAGGCAACCATGAAAATGCCGAAATAAATTATCGAGATGGACTTCATGCAGAATTTTGTACAAAATTCTTTTTCAATTCGATAAACAATACTGAAAACAAAGAATCTTTTAACAAAAATATAAAAACACTTTGGCTTGCTATGCAAGATTTTTATAATACCTTACCATCGGCACTATTTTTCGTTATTGATAACAAAATTCTTCACTTCAGCCATGGCGGTTTTGATCCCCACGTCTGTGTTAGTGATGTTATCAAAAAAAACAAAAAAGTTGTCTCTATTACATCAATATATACTAAAACAATACCATCTATTGATACACAAGAAGATTTATGTATTAAACAAATGAATGAAGATGCTCAAAAACATGATGAACCTGATTATTGGTATTTATGGGCCGATTTTAGCGGCAAAAAATCGTCAACATTCAAAGAAAGTCGCGGGATAAACATGGGGACCAATATCACAACTCAGTATATTAAAGATGCTAAAAAAGATGGTTATGAGATCACGTTTATACGAGGGCACAGCGATAAAAATTTTGGCATGAAGCTCATTGAACCCAATAACGATATACCTGTTCACTGGAAAAAAGTTGTAACATCGCTCCCAACAAACACAACCCAAATAACATCAACTAACAATACCCATACATGTACGAACATACCGTTCAATCTTCTTGGCAATATCATGACCTTCTCTTGCGCAAGCGGCATTTTTCTTTCAAACAAAAACAAACAAGCAAGAGCATGCAATGAAAACTGTTATGGCATTATAAAAATTCCAGCAATAGAAAAATCGATGGCCAATTGGACTCTTGACCTATACGAACAAAATGCATATAAACCCTGCAAAGTACAGTATGATTACGGTGAAATCAACGATCCCTTTTTAACATCAAAAACAAGTGACTTGTTATACATATTCAAGGCATGTGAGAAAGAAATCTTAACTCTTTTAATAGAATGGAACACGATAACATCATTAATGACCATTGATAACGCCTTAAAAAACGAACAATATATTATAACTCCAGATGAAAAATTTGAACAATTCTTTAAAGATTATGATGGCTGGCTTAGCAAGCAACATATGATTGTTTTTGAAAACATATATACAAAGATAGTTAAAAAAATTCATGATGGCGACTTTGAAACATTATTCACATTACCTCAAGATATAGCAACATGGCGAAAGACTATGCAGGACGAACTCAAACCATTCATGCAACAAAAAAACGAATTCGCTATTGCCATAAAAAAAGCGCATCTGCAAATACTCAAACAGATAGAAAACAACAAATGACGCATGAATTCTACGTTATCATTTGATAAATATATTGTTTTATTATATCATCGAAACTTGATTGTAATTAATTGATTTTATCAACCAACCACAGTTAATGCGACTAACAATACAAAATCGAGTTCTTATGAAAAAACAAATATTAAAAATCGCGTGCTTCTGCATATCCAGCTCTTTGTTTAATCCAATCCTTGCAATGAAAAATGAAGAAAAATTTGAAAAAATAAAAGAAATAAAAAATCACAACGAAAAAGACAATTTTAATAACAATGAGATCTTTTCTCGCATCTCTCTTTTATCAGGGGAAAGCGCAAATAAACTTCTTGAAATATTATTCAATAGAATTGCAACTTTTTTTATTTATAACGCAGATCAACACGCTCAAAGACAAATGAAAAACGAAAAAAAAACAAGCTGCTCCATCCCAAAGAATCTCCCTGAAAAAATTGAAACAAAATGGTTATTCAACATCACTCAAGAACGCCTTGGATCAGATATTCAACAACCATTGCAGGCACATTTTAAATTTGAAAAAAAAGCTCTTCAAGAAATCAAAAATAATAAAAGCTACGACAGTGTTTTTGAAATCTTAAAAGAAATAGATATTTATACAGAAAAAATTTCACCAGCCTTCAATATTAGAACCATGCGATTCTGTTTCGATGCGTCAACACAATTATCAGTGGAATTTCATAAAATTCTAAAAAAATCACAAGACATCCTGGTAAAACAAAACGAACCTTTTAAAAATAAAAAAATATCTTTAGAATTACATAATTTACTTAGTACAACAAATGACATGATAAACAAAATCTGTTCCAATTTCGTTACGACCGCAAACCTTCCAAATAAAATGTTTGAAATTACGAAAAATCTAAAAGCAATCAATTTTTTATCTGAAGAAGAATTCACTACAAAAAGAATTTTAATTCAACTGGCAGATGATATGGCAGAAAAATGGATAATTGATTTAAAACAAAAAAAGTTACTCATAGAAACACCAATAGAAGAAAAACAAAAAGAAAAAGAAGATCGCAAAGAGAAAGAAATTCAAGAAAAACAAAAAATAAAGAATGTGACACTTGAAATCGAAAACATTGAAAAAGAAATATGTATATTCGCTCAAAAAGCTAAAATCTTCCTATCATCAATGAAAGACTATAACTATTTTCTTGAATGCCTAATGCATAACGGCAAACCATTATTCAAATTTTATAAAGAAATAGTTCATAACTTGCAAATATCCCAAAATTCAAAAACAAAAAAACAAATGCTCGCACTTCTTTCATTGATAAACCCAAACATAAAAAACTTTGATGAAAAAAAATGCACTAACTCAATACAAAAACTTGATGCTATTTTACGTTCGCTAAAAAACATATCAAACGCACCATTAACAAACAAAGAAGATCTTCTTTGGCTCTCATCTGACACTTTTCAGGAAAAACTACTCTCTGGACTAAACGTTATTTGTTACACTGCCGCGCTCTTTTCAAATAAGCAAAACACCAATGAAATAGATAAAATATGGCAACCAGGACTCTTATATGCCCCTCTCGTTTGGTATCTAGTAAAACAGATAAAAATAAACGTAGAACAAAAACTAAGCACATTCAATGAGAATAAAAATCTAAATTCGCTTTTACAATGCGAAGAAAAAGAAATTAAGAAAAAAAAGAAAAAAAACCAAAATAAAAACAACAAGAAAAAGAAAAAAAAGAAAAAAGAAAAAACTATTTTAATAGAAAAAAAAGAAAAAAATAAAGAGTCTTTTAACATTAAAAAAGAGAAGCCTTCCAATTTTAACATAGCCCCCGTATTTTCACGCATTGAAGGCTTTAATGATGCTGAGCGCGCCTTCTTTTATTCTATAAAAGCGCTTGAGATTGATAACCAAAAAAGCACACTCTTACATATCAAATGGGGATGCATGCCATATGATCAGGTAAGCTGCATAATAAAAACAGCCGATAATAACAACCAAAAGCCAAACGAGATAGATTTCGAACCTAAAATAGCCACGTACTTACATGAAAACAAATTAGAGCGTTATCATCAAGCTAGTATTGCTATTTTTAAACAATATTTCAACGCTGCTGAAATTATACCGGGAAGCGACATGAAAAAAATGATTTAGAATGGTGCGGACTTAAGGATTATACTAAACTAAAAAATAGAACTATTTGCATTATTCATGGATATCTTATAACGAATAAAATTATTTTTAACTATCTTAAAATGAAAAAATTTAATGATTTTGATCTAGAAATTTCCCAAGAAAACAATGAAATTACAGGACCGGGTTTTCACTATGGCACGTTTGTTCTTATATATAGCCGTAAATCAATGCAGGTAAAACATGCATTTTTTCATGAAATTAAGAAATAAAAGGGGTATTTGACCAAATAAACACGCTTGTTTATACTATAATCTTAATAGGAGTTATTTTATGCAAAATTTTGACACTGCGGCAAATCATCATATTTTTTCACTTCTTAACGATCTTGCCATTTTATTGCCGGTTTTTTTGGCTGTTTTTACCTTCCGTGGCTTTACACAGGCACTTTTTGCCCGCTGGATGGGCGATCGAACTGCACAAAGACAGGGTTTTTTAACCCTTAATCCATTGGCTCACGTAGATTTGCCCGGGATTCTGATTACTCTTCTTGTTATGTTTGGGCTTGGGGTGCTTTTTGTTAATCAAATTCCAAGAACATTGCTCTTTATAGCAATAATTCTTTTTGGGGTACGTTGGAGCTATCCGGTGCCCATTGATGACACAGAATTTAAACATTATCGCCTTGGGGGATTTCTAACAACTATGGCCGGCCCAATTGGTAACTTTTTGTGCGCATTTATCTCGTTTCCAATTCTCAGGCTTATACTTATAAGCCATATTCCACCATACATGATGGCCACTTTTGTTGAAATATTCAGAACACTCATCGATATTTCATTGTTCTTTTTTGTTCTTGATTTAATACCAATCCCACCATTTAATGCAGGACGAGCACTGCGATATATACTCCCCAAATCATCGCAAGGATTTCTTGAATGGCTTGAATTTTATTCAATATTTATTTTCTTGATCTTAATCTTGGTCCCCGGCATTAGCGATGTCTTTTTTGGCATTGTTCATTTTGGCGTTATTGTTATCAAAGAACTTCTTGTTCGCCTATTTTTCTAACGTGATTTGAAGACTCCTCGCAGCAAGCAGCGAGGAATCTCTACTCGTAGGGAAACTGATATTTATAAGCTCGCTAACCCCGAGGCAAGCCTCGGAGAATGCGCTCGCGGCGAGTTCAAATTCGAAAAAGTTCTATGACTATACCTAAAAAATTTGTTCTTAGAATGTTCTTCCTTGCATTTAACTCATTGCTTTATGGCAATATACTTTTGCAATCACCACAAAGACTTTCTCAGCAAGAAATTAAAACAATCGAACAAGAAAGCATACAAGAAGGTTGGGTGGCACGATGGGAACGGATGTTGCAAGGGAACAAATCAATCACCTTCAATTACCATAATGGCATTGTTGAAATAGACCTTGTATTGTATGGAAATCTCCCCAATTATATCGATGACAAAACCAAAAAACTTTTTACCTTTACTGAAACCATCAAGAATGGAGAAGCGCAACCTATGTATTCTCTGCACATTGCAGAACCCGTTAACCAAATCGGTCCCCAAGAACTATCAAGCGAGAAGTCAGAAAAAAACGAATCATACACCATACATGAACAACGCGACTTTACAAAAAAGCCACAGGAGCATAATCCAAAAATGGTTTCTATGCAAGAGCTTGGGGCGCTTATAAGAAAAAAGCGCGTCATTTTTTATACCGGGGCCGGCATTTCAGCGGCAGCTGGAGTTTGGATGATGCAGCCACTCATGAATGCATTGGGCATTAATCCTCTTGATGATTGCGACCAATTCACTCAAGATGTTCTTGTAGCCTCTGAAAAAAAACGGCAAATTTTTGCACAATTTTGCGAATTGGCCTTTACCGCCCAACCAACATCTGCACACAATGCATTAGCGTCAATTGCATTAGAAAAACAAACGACTATTTTAACTGAAAATTTTGATCTTTTACAAGAACACACTGGCGTCAAAGCGCACCATATTTCAGGGCCATGGTTAAGAGCACATGTTAACCAACATGATTTAAAAGATATTGACGCAGTGATATGCATAGCATTAAGCTATGACGATCGTGGCTTTTTAGGATGGTATAAAGAAAACAATCCCCATGGAACAATTGTTGCGATTGATTTGGCAAAACCGTCCTATCTTGGCAACGAAGATTTTTTACTTCAAGGCGATTGTCAAAAAATTCTCCCTGCATTACATGAAAAATTTTCAAATCATTAACAAAAAAAGGAGCCCTTATGAGTTTTGAAATAATTTTGTTACCCGCAATGGTAATAATGGGTGCCGAACTACGCACCACATATCAAAACAATGAATGCTATTCAGCTATCCCAATTTTTTGGCAGCAACAACTACAAAATAATCTTTTTGCCAAAATGCCCAACAAAGTTAATCCTGATGTAATTTTAGGTATCTATACAAACTATACTCACGATTTTTCGCTTACAAGTGGGCACTATTCACTAATTTTAGGCTGTCCTGTAAATAAGGCAGACGTTATTCCTACTGATATGGTTATTAAGAAGATACCTGCTGCAAAATACGCCGTTTTTACTGCTCGTGGCCCCTTTGCCCCTGCTATTGGAAACGCATGGGCGCAGATTTGGAAAGACAAAAGCCTTGAGCGAACATTTACAAGCGATTTTGAATGGTATGATTCAAAAAGTACTAACGATGATATGTCTGTGGTGAAAATTTTTATAGCCATAAAGTAGAATCCGAAAAACCTATAAAAAAACAATTGCAAGTAGCCTTGGATGAGTTATATACATTTGCTTTATCGCTTGGAATATCAGCTGAGAAGATTGGATAACACTGGATCACAGACTCCGGAAATACTTGAAAAAATTTCCATTGACACTAGTAACACAAACATGTTACAATCTTAACGTGTTACTAGGGAGAAATAATGAATAATTTTATAGCCTATAAAGGCCGCTTTTTCACCATAGAATGGTATTTTGATGATCGAGGTAACAGTAGGGCATTGGAATACTTCAAAGCGCTATCAGTTTCCGAAAGAAATAAGGTGTTATATCTATTTCAAACAATGGGTGACTTTGGACAAATTAGAAACCAACAAAAATTTAATGCTGAGGGAGACCAAATTTATGCCTTTAAGCCAATACCTCATCGATTTTTAAGTTTCTTCTTTATCGGCTCAAAAATTATTGTGACCAATGCATTTGAAAAGAAGCAACAAAAATTACCCACAAGAGAAAAAGCAAAAGCATTAAGTTGTCGTCAAGATTATGAAATGCGCGTTAAGAAGGGATGCTACTATGAAAAATAAGAAGAAAAACGAAGTAACAAAAAAGCCATTATCAACATATGATGAACACATGCAAAACTTGAGCCCAAAAGAATTGAAAGTTTACCAAAAAGGGTATCAAGAATTCTTGCTTTCTGAACTTGTCATTGCTGCAATGCAAGAAGACGATATTTCCGTTAGGAATCTTGCAAAAGCAGCAGGAATATCTCCTACAATTGTTCAAGAAGTTCGCATAGGCAAACGTAAAAATTTATCGTTGCAATCTTTTTTTAAAATTTTAGATGCTTTGGGGTACTCATTTGTTCTTGAAAAACCAGGAAAAAGAAAATCAAAAGTTGAACGAATAACGTTGCATGCACCCGTTCTTCCTCGCATATGATTAGAACCAGTTTAAAAGAAAATAAATCAAAAAACACTTATGAGTGCGATTTTTCAAACGAATTCATAGGTTCCCTTTATTTTTTAATGCTTATTTGCAGAAGCCGCAAGCGAACCTTTTTGTAGAGCTTATCCATAGTCACCAAAAATGCCATTCGTGATTTTACCGATGGATATCCAAGATCATCTGGAACATGCTCTTTTAGACAGATTCTATATAGATATCAAGACTTTTTTCAATCGCCTCAAATATGACATGATAATATTCATCAAATTCATGGTTTAACAATGCGTTCTCGATAGCATTAATGTATTCCAGACGTTTTTCTTTTTCTATAATCGTTAATGGATACCCGTTCTGCAGCAACAATAAATTCATCAACAGGCGAGCCGTTCTCCCATTCCCATCAACAATGGTTCGAGACGCCAAGGCTTCGCTCTTTGAGCTTCGCCGAGGCTCCTCACCATGAACGCTGAACAAATTAAACAAGTGCAAGTGTGCATCTGCTGCAATTTTAGCTATATGACCCTCGGCCATTGTAAGCCATTTTATGAATTCGCTCATTAACTCAGGGTCATTGAGATAATCAGGTGTATCGTCTATTTTCGAAAGCAGGCATCTGTGAATACCTAAAATATCTTGTTCTATAAGATCTGCACGTACCTTTTCTTTTGCCATTTTTGTTATCAAATCAATGGCGCGTGCATAATTGGTAGCTTCAAGATGTTCAACGATTGATTTTCCACCAATAGTAAGGTTCTTTTCTATAATCTGAGCAGTTTCTTGATGTGATAGCGTGTTGCCTTCTATGGCATTTGAGGAGTACGTAAGGGCTATTCGAGTCCACTCGTGCAAATTCTTCTCAAGGTCCGTGTGAAAGGGCTTAAGAGCATCAAATTTCTGTTTTTTTTCAGTAATTCTCTTTAAATATGCTTCCATAAACAGAATCTCTCTATTAATTTTTTAAATCAATTGTCCAGCGCTCATGGTGAGGAACTGCGTTAGCAGTGTCTCAAACCATATCATATCTCCCAAACAGGTCTATCCTAACATTACAAAATGCAAGTATACTACAAAAAAGGACCAGGCGACAGACCCTAATGTTTGCCTTCCAGAAAACCTCAATATCAGGTTTTTTTTATTTTTGCTATACTCATGGCCAATAATTTTTACAAATCAAATATGTTATTGAAAGGCTTTAGCATGTCACAAAATTCTCCATTATATGATGTAGCAATTATAGGCTCCGGACCGGCAGGACTAACTGCAGGTATTTACGCATCACGTGCAAAATTAAACACCATTATTATTCAGGGCCCCGTTCCCGGCGGACAACTGACCACAACAACAAAAGTAGAAAACTGGCCAGGCAACATCTCTATTTTGGGACCTGATTTAATGGAAAATATGATGAAGCATGCACAAACGTGTGGCAGCACAATGCTTTTTGATACAATTACCTCAGTAAATTTTTCTCAAAAACCATTCTCATTAACCACAGAGCAAGGCACAATAATCAATGCTCGTTCTGTTATTGTTGCGACAGGCGCTTCTAACAAAAAGCTTGGGGTTCCAGGAGAACAACACTATTTTGCAAAAGGCGTTTCAACATGTGCCACATGCGACGCGCCATTTTATCAGGATAAAGAAGTTGTTATTGTTGGTGGTGGCGATAGCGCCATGATAGAAGCTGATCACATTTCACATTTTGCCAAAAAAATAACAATCATTCACATTCTTGACCAACTAACAGGTAAAGATCCTATTAAGTTTGATATCATGAAAAATCCTAAAATTACTATTGTATACTCATCAATAGTTATAGAAATAAAAGGTGATGGTGAAAAAGTTACCAATGTTGTTGTTCAATCACAAAAAGATAAAAAACAAACAGCTATCCCAGCTGATGGCGTTTTTGTTGCTATTGGCCTAAACCCCAATACAGATCTTTTCAAAAATCAGTTAACGATCGACTCTCATGGATTTCTTGTTGTCAACAACCACACAAAAACAAACATAGAAGGCATTTTCGCAGCCGGAGACGTTTCTGATTATCGCTATCGACAAGCAATCACCTCTGCCGGCGTTGGATGTATGGCCGCACTTGATGCGCAGACATTTTTATCACAGGCTAAACAAATAAACGGGTAACCTGATTAACACATTCATCAAGGGGCATTGTCGTCACAATTCCTGCCGCATGAATATGCCCCCCTCCACCAAATTTTTTGGCCAGAGCATTAACATCGGTGTAACGAGAGCGAAGGGAAACTTTCGTTTTTCCATCTTCTGTTTCATAAAAAATGGCAATTATGTCTGTGGTCGAAATTTCTGCTAAAAAATTACTAAAACCAACAAGCACAGGTATCGCTCCATCAATAAAAACGAGATTCTTTTTGGGCAACACGGCCCATGCAGATTTGCCACTTGGTGATAACGTAACTGATTGTAAAAAAGAAGCCCAAACTTTTATGATGTCAGGATTTCTGTTAGCAAGAAGCTCGTCTTTAAGAACACAAAGATCAGCCCCCTTTTCCATAAGATCAGCAACAATGCGCAACGTCTTTGCGGAGGTTAACGTTGTACGAAAAACCTGCGTATCATATAATATTCCCATGGCTAGGGATTCTGCAATTTTTTTCGTAATGCACGATGCATCCCAAAGCATCATAAGTTCATACAACAACTCACAAGCGCTTGAAGCATTAGGATCAACGCAACGTACCGTTGCATCAATATCGTTACTAATGTGATGATCTATAACAATAAGGGGAACAAGAGAAAACGCTTCAGAAATATAACAACGCTTTTGAGTAGCAGTATCAAGAACAATAATAAGATCGGGAATAAAAGAATGGCTATTCACCAAAACAGTTTTAGGTTGTCGGGTATAGGCGAATTCAGGATTTGTAGGATAAATCGTTTCAGTTTCTTTTCCCATAGCACGTAATAACAAATCCATTGCGGCACACGCTGAGATGCCATCACCATCGGGTCTTTCGTGGGTCAACAGTGTCACCTTTTTAGCCTTATCAATCAAATGCCAAATCATGTCAGCCATATTTTTAAGTTTTTCAGGATTCATGTTCATACCAAATCAACGCCTCTTTTCTTTACTATTAGGAAAAATTCGCCTAGGAGAATAGACTATCGGTAAAATATCCTGTAATTCTTACACTTAGTAATCTTTTTGTCAATAATGTTACAATCAGAAATCGTGGTTTATAGTGGTTTGACAATTTTTTTAATGTATCGTATTCTTATGAAAGTATAGGCGTATTTTAAATTTGGACATATTATAGATATGTCAGACTTATTGATTCTATACTAATTGAAAATGAAATAAATCCTTCGAGACAGCTCTGACGAGCTTCCTCAGGATGAGCGCTAGAAAATGAAATAAATAGAGGTCGTTGCACCGTAACTCCATAGAGTGTTTTTTGGAAGTTACAAACACATATGAAATTACGAGGTAATAAAATTAGAAAAGAAAAGGGCACATGATGATTACACGACAAACGCAAAATAAGAAAAAAGACACGTTGATACCAGGCAATAAAAATTACAATGATATTGTTGAGTATCTTGATTCGCTTGTTCCTTATGAATATAGTGAACATTCAATCAATCGAATGAAAACGCTTGATCAGCACCTTGGCAATCTATCAAAAAAAATTGATATCATTGTCGTTGGTGGAACAAATGGAAAAAGCTCAACCATTCATTTTGCTAAAAAGCTTTTGAAGGAAGAGGGTTTTAAATCCGGCTCTTGTTTCTCTTCTCATTTTTTAACCTACAATGAACGAATCACCTCAGATTTTGAATCTATCTCAAACAAAGATTTTGCCGATGTTGTTAGCGATATTATAACCGCTGCACAAGGAGCAAAAGTTGATGTAACAACACATGAAATTATGTTATTTGCATCTCTACAATTTTTCATTACCAATAAAGTCGATGTCGCCCTTCTTGAAGTTGGCATGGGTGGTAAATTTGACGCCAGTGCATACTTTAATCCTAAAGTTACCGCAGTAACTCGCGTTACTCCCGACAATAAGGGAATTTTAAGCGAAGACATGGATGAACTTGCACAAGAGATGCTCGAAATTGCAAAAAAAGACAGCTGGTTTATCTCAGCTGAACAAAGTAAAATACGTTTACAAAAAATGAAAACCTGGTGTGAAGACAAAGGTGCTCATTGGTCTATGCCTATTCGTAAATTGGCAACACTCCCATACCTTTATGAACAACTATTCGGACGCACAGCATCACTCGGTGAACGAGTTGCTCAAATCTATGTAGAAGATGTTAAAGGAAAATTTTCACCATTTTTACGCGGCAACCTTCTTGCAACAGAAAAGGGGCAACGCGGTCGTCCAACACTTGAAGCAAAACGTAACGCAGAATTAAACCCAATCAAATCCCTAAAAGGATTTTGGGGCGATAATTTTGATCTCTTACGCGGTCGCTTTGAACATCTTGATAAAGAAAAACCATCTATATTGCTCGATAATGCAAGCAACCTTGATGCGCTTGCCAACCTCTTTTTAGGTGTTCGTTTGTTGCATTATCAACGACCATTAAAGGGATTCGTTCTCATTCTTGGTATAGCAAAGACAGTTAAAGCGCTTGAAGCTATTAAGCTCCTTCGTTATTTATTGAAAAAAGTAAGTGGACACGTCATCTTTGTTCCATTATCTGACGATGTAGCCTCACATGATCCTATTGAGCTTGCCACATTTGCTAAAGAATTTAACATTAAGGCAAAAACGGCTCAATCATTTGATGAAGCAATGATACAGGCAAAATCTTGTGTTGATGAACGAGACGGACTTGTTGTTATTTCAGGATCAAAAGGTCTTGTTTGTGAATACTGGAACCATCGCGGCATTAAGAAATTTTAAGAAAAACAGTTTATACATATAAAAAAGCCCTCGCATAGTTACGAACGCGAGGGCTTTTTTTTGACTATATATTCGAAATAGTCGCACCACCAACTTTAATTTTATGCATCTGATCAGCCAACCCTTGCATAACAACAAAATCTTTATCAATCTGAGCTAAATGAGCCAACATTTTTTCAGAATAATCGGGATGACGTAACGCAAGATCAAGATTTGCTTGCAAAAGCCCCAAAGGCGTTCCTATATCATATCGCGTACCACTAATTTTATAAGCAAAGACTTTTTCACCAGAAAGCAACAATCCTTGGATAGCATCAGTCAGTTGAATCTCTCCACCACTTCCCGTTTGCTGATTATCAAGAATTTGAAAAATATGGGATGATAAAACATAGCGACCAATAATGGCCAAATTACTTGGAGCATCTGAAGGGTGTGGTTTTTCAACCAATTCTTTTACCTGAAACAAATTCGGCGAAAATTGGCGACGAACCCCAATAATACCATAATGAGAAACCCTATTCATAGGGACTTCTTGTACAGCAATAACATTACATTTTTCTTGCTGTGCAATTTTAATGAGTTGTCCCATACAAGGCTGTGGACCAACAATGATGTCATCAGGCAAAAATATCGCAACATGTTCCTTTCCAATCACATGTTGAGCACTCCATACCGCATGACCAAGACCAAGAGCCTCCCGTTGGCGAACATAAATAAAATTAGCAGCATTTATGAGTTTATTTGTCTCTTCCAGAATGCTCTCTTTGCCCTTAAACTTTAAATGGCTTTCAAGCTCCGGATATGGATCAAAATGATCCTCTATAACACTCTTGTGCTTCCCTGTAACTACAACAAATGTTTTGATCCCAGAACGAACACCCTCATCAACAATATACTGGATTGCAGGCTTGTCCAATAAGGGTAACATCTCCTTTGGGGTTACCTTCGTCATCGGCAAAAACCGTGTCCCAAGGCCTCCTGCTGGTATTATTGCCTTTGTTACCATAGACGTTTCTCCTTTTTCCTTTATTAAAATTGCTCAAGGAATTTTACTGATCCACCATATATATGACGAATATCATCAATACCATATTTAAGCATAGCAAGACGAGTCAGACCAAAACCAAAAGCAAATCCTGAATATTCATCTGGATTTATGCCACACGATCGCAAAACGTTAGGGTGAATCATCCCTCCAGGAAACACCTCAACCCATGTTGACTTTTTACAAACAGAACAACCATTTTTACAAAAAACACATCGCATATCTATTTCAAAACCAGGTTCAACGAAAGGAAAAAATCCTGGTCGTATTCGAATATCAAGAGAATCTTTTTCAAACAACGCTTTTAAAAATGTTTGAGCAGTTCCTAATAAATGTGATACCGTCACCTGCTTATCAATAAGCATCCCCTCACACTGCATAAACATAAAATCGTGTGATGCATCAACAGCTTCATTTCTAAAAACACGTCCGGTTGCAACGCCAGCAATCGGCAATTTTTTTTGTTGCATCGAGTGCACTTGAATTGTTGACGTATGCGTACGCAATAACATATTTGTTCTATCTGTCCAAAATGTATCTTGCATATCTCGCGCTGGATGGTCTTTAGGAACATTAAGAGCGGTAAAATTATAAAATTCAGTCTCAGCCTCAGGCCCATCCCAAATTTCATATCCCATAGATATAAAAATATTTTCGATTTCTTCAATGACATGAGAAAAGGGATGCATGTGACCACTGTGTTTTTTTTCAACATTCAGCGTTACATCAAAATTATGCAACAAAGCCTGTGCTTTTGCTTCTTGTATTGCAATAAGCTTTTCTTTTTGGCTCGCCATGAGATTTTCAGCATCTTGCCGCAATGCATTAATCATAGGGCCAATGAGACGTTTTTCTTCAAGCGATGCCATTTTAAGCTCACCCAACAATTCTGGTATACAGCCCTTTTTTCCTAAAAAAGAAGCTTGAATTTCCTCCAATTGTTTTACCGTCGTACAGGCTTCTACTTTTAAAGAAAGCTCCTGACGAATCTGAGAAATTTTTTCTTCTATATGAACCATACCCATACAAGGTCCTTTGCGTATAAAAGTCCGTTTATTTCAAATATCGTATCATGATTTATTGTTTTTGGCTAAAAAAGATCTCATAAAGAAAAAAGACTTATACTCGTGACGTCGTTCCGGGCTTGACCCGGAACCCAGACTTCGAAGATTATACTTCGATGCCCTAGATTCCGGCTCGAAGGCCGGAATGACGTGAAACGTCAACAGAGCCTAACAACACTTAACGAGCGAGCTGTTCTTTAAAAGCAATAAGTTGTTTTTTGAACTCTTCAAGCTCTTTGCTTATCTGTTTACAATGACATGAAACGCTTTCTGCTGGCACTTGAATCATCTCTTGGACAACTTCTTGGACAATAATATCCTGAACAGTCTCTTGCATTGCCTCTTGAACGCTCTCTTGAACAACTTCTTGAGCTACCTCAAGAACTGTCTCTTGAGCTACAGGCTCAGCATATGCAATAGAATCAACAACAAGCGCCGGTGTTTTTGAAGTCTCATCTCGAATCGTAAACTCAACAACATCTGATTCTTGCGCTTGCTCCTCACCCTCTTCTTGTTTACAGATCTGTGCCGGACATACTGTTTCTTCGGGCGCCTCTAATATTGTCTCTTTTTTAACGCCAAAACGTTCGTCCAAAAGTCTTTTCACTTCGTCAACAGAGGCTTTGTTGTGTTGCAACTGTTTTTTAATCAAGGCAAAAATCTCAACATCTTGCAACGAATACAATCGACCCGCTCCGTCAGATCGATATGCGGGCACATTAAACCCGTCTTCCCAGACCCGTAAAATACTTTTTTTTACATCTAACAGTTCAGCTATATCAGCTATGCGAAACTGCCTTTTCCCCATTTGCATCTTGTGTTGTTGCATCTCCAGCTCCTTCTTTACCAAATTCTATTAACACCTGTCCTTGTTTTACCACATCGGACACAAAAATGAGAATAGTTTTAATAAATCCAGAAAAAGAAGCGCATAATTCATTCTCCATTTTCATAGATTCAACAAGAAGAAGAGGTTGCCCTTTTTCAACAAAATCACCAGGGAGAACGCATATTTTTGTCACACGGCCAGTTAATGGACTTAAAAATAGGTCTCCAGACGGCTTAATTGTATCTTTTTTAGCAGGAATTATTGTTTTTGATTGTGCGATTGTTTTTTCTTTTTGAACAAAAAAAGTAGTTTTATGGCCCAAAAGAGAAACAAACCAGCCTTCAGCTGTCGTTCGCACCCATGCTTTATAAACAATGGTTTCTGTATGCACAAGAATATATGTGCCAGCAGATCCTCGAGTAATAGAACCAAGAGACTCACTCGAAAATGAAAAACCAATCCCATTAACAACCACTTTTTTTATCGCCACACTTGCTCCTTCCATGATCTTGAATATTCTTTCACATTGTTATAATCAATGTGTGAGGAGTCTGCAAGGGCACAAAGACCAGCTATCATACAATCTTGTTGTGAAACTTCAGGCTCATGTGCAATAAGGCCCTCAACAAGCGTTTTATCAGCAAGCAATTGTGTGTGAATAGCTCCAGCAACAAACACGTCCCAAGAAAGCAATTGGCATAAAAAGCTAATATTTGTCGTAACCCCCGTAAGCATAACGGCTTCTAATGTCACTTTTAAACGAGTAATAGCACATGCACGATCAACACCAAACGCAGATATTTTAGCAAGCATAGGATCAAAGAACGGCGATATCTCTTTTTCACAAGCAAGATCTTGATCAACACGTAAAAAGGGACCTGATGGAAATGATACGGCATGCAAAGTTCCCGATGAAGGCATAAAATTGTTCGCAGGATCTTCTGCATATAAGCGAGCTTGTATCGCATGACCATGCAATACAATATTTTTTTGTTCCGGTAAAAAAACAGAAGAAAGATGCTGAGAAATAACATGCGGCAAAGCTAGTGCCAATTGTAATGCAACAAGATCATATCCGGTAACCATTTCAGTCACAGAGTGTTCTACCTGTAGTCGCGTATTCATTTCAAGAAAATATATTTCATTATCTTTGCTCACCAAAAATTCAACAGTACCAATACTGTCATATTCAGCAACGTGCGCACATGATAATGCATAGCGATACAAAACATCTTTAGTTTCTTGTGGTAAAAATTGGCAGGGAGCTTCTTCGATAATTTTTTGGTTTCTACGTTGCAAAGAACATTCTCGTTCAAAAAAATGAACGGCACGTTTCCCATCACCAGCAACTTGAACTTCAACATGTCTACAATGTGTCAGATATTTTTCAAGTAAAAGAAATTTCGAACCGGTCTGTTTTGCTGTTTCAAAACAAACAGATTCCCATGCTCGATCAAAATCGTCAACCCCTTTAATACTCCGCATCCCCTTACCACCACCACTGCCAGGATCTTTGAGCATTACCGGAAATCCAATAGTTTTTGCAATAGAAAGTGCTTGTTGTTTTCCTGCCTCGGTAAGATCGTGTATTACAGTACCAGGAACGACCGACACCCCCGCTTTTTCTACAGCGCAACGGGCAGCTACTTTATCAGCCATCAAACGAATAGCTGACGGCTTTGGGCCAATCCACACCAAACCGGCATCAACAACCTTTTGTGCAAAATCAGCATTCTCTGACAAAAAACCATAGCCAGGATGAATGCCTGCAACACCAGCTCGTTTGGCAATCGCAATAATATCGTCACTGTTTCTGTATCCCTGATATCCCGATAAAGCCAATTGATAGGCAAAATCAGCATTACAGACAAACGCTGCATCTTTATCTTCTTGCGTATACACAGCAACCGTTTTAAAACCCAAAAAACGGCAAGCGGCCTGAATGCGCAATGCGACTTCAGATCGGTTTGCAATCAAAATTTTTATACTCACAAATGGCTCTCACACCCAAAAGGCTCTCACACCCTAACCAAACTTATATAATTTTTATTTAGCGCTCGTTAACTTTTTACGTCATTCCGGCCTCCGAGCCGGAATCTAGGGCGTCGAAGAATAATCTTCGAAGTCTGGATCCCGGATCAAGTCCGGGATGACGTACTGACGATCGTTGTACCCCTATTTTTTATACACTGATTTACAAGAAAATCAAATTGTGTCTTGTGATAGTCAATCAATCTATCCGGCTCACGCAATAATTCAATAAAGCGCTTGTGTGTTTCTTCAAAAAATAGATTGCACGCTTGGGCATACAGCTCTTTTTGCTTCCAGTGGTTACGCACATGAGGATTTGATGTTACTAACGCCGTTTTTTCATAAACATGAGCAGCATCCCACAGCGTTTCAAATTCATTACGAGCAACAACAAGGTCATTTTTTCCATAGAAAAATAAAAGAGAAAGGTTTGGATTAAGATTAGGTAAAAAATCGAGAAGCGAAATATCATGCAATTCAAGCCCAAAAACAGAACTAAGTATCCAGAAAAGAGCATCCTGCACGCGTGGTTTTTTAAAATACGAATCATGCGCACAGCCACCATGCTGTGGATCAAAGACTAATCGCGGATCAGCTTTTATTTTTTGAATAAATAGTGGCAGCGATAACCAACAACCATCAAGAACCAATTTATCAAAAAGATTTTTTCGTAATGATGCAGCCTTGAGAAATATAAAGGCAGAAAAACAGACACCTAAACCAAAAATTCTTTTGTATGGCTTTCGGCTTTTAGCATAATCAATCGCTGCAAAAACCTCATTATGTTCTTCTTGTCCCAGCAAAGTATCACGAAGGCGACAGCCAATCATCCATTTTGAAAAACTTAACGGCCAACTCTTTGTGTCCCACACATTAAATTGCCTAAAGCCATGGCCACGATAATCAAAAAGAACAATGTCATAATGAGGAAACATTGCAAGAAAAGGAGCCATAAGCTCTCGCTCATTTGTAAATCCACCACCAATAACCAAAAGAGTGTCGCTGCCACGATCAAAAAGCGTACCAGACACCTCAAAATCATCCTCGGCAATCGTCGAAAATGTAAAACCATTACATCCAGCAACAAATGGCCTTTGCAACAGATTATATTCCCGCACCAGATATGGCTTTGAAACAAACTTTGTATCAAAAAGAATTGATTGATTAAGATGATTATAAACCTTTTGAGCTACTTTTTCAGTAACGAGCGGCAACCGAAACCCCTGCTCCTGGTTCGTGACAACCTCTGTCACACAATCATAAGAAAATTGATTATTTTTTTGTGAAAACCCAACACCCACCGACAACGACAGCGCTACCACTGTCTTTATAAGAACTCGATTCATGGCCCCCCAAGCGATTCTTAAACACCCACTCATACAACCTACTGAACCTGATTGTATGAGGGACTAAAGGGGTTGTCAAATGGGGGAATAGCGTAAAACTAAACAACCAGATTGCTATCATAACTCTATAACAAGCTGTCAATAACAATCTGGCTATTCATCTCAAAATTGCATATTTATTTCTTTTTGACAGACTACTTTTTCATTAATTTGTTATACATCGAAAAATTTAGAACTATTTTTTAGAAGCTCATTACTCATTTTACATTTTTTATTTTCTAGCGCCCATAAAGTACATTCGCAACAAAGTAACTTATCAATTTCGTCTAATATTTTGCTATTTTTTTCTTTGAAAATCTCTTGAACAAATTTTAACCAGTCATTTTGTACCGCCCATTTAAAAATATCGCGGAGAGTTTTAGTCTCAATCTTTGCTAATATTTTGATATTTTTTTCGTTAAAAAACATTTTAATGATTGCAAACTTGTTATTATCTAGTGCCCACCGAAAACCTCGATCAAGACAATCTGAGGATACCTTCTCTAATATCGTGCTATTTTTTTTCTTGAAAAACTCTTGAATAGCATTACGACAACCTTGTCCTGCTGCCCACTGAAAACTACCACTAATAGTATACGGGGATATTTGATCAAGCACTTTGCTATTTTCTTCTTTAAAAAACTCTTGAACGGCGCCAGGAAAATCAGATTGAACCACCCACATAAAAATATTGCAAAGAAAATCTAGGGATACTTTTTCACGATTTTCTTCTTTAAAAAATTCTTGAATGATATTTAAATAGTTGTTTTTTGCTGCCGCATGAAAAAGCCTTTCTTCTATTTGTTGAAAAACTTCTTTTTCCAAAGCAAATAAAGACATTAAAGAATCTCCCATTTTTTGCACTGGCTTTTGGGCTGCAAGGCGACTCAAAAAATAGCCCAAGGTTTCTACTCTAATCATAGTAAAGAAGGCCGAATCAAAAAGCTTTGCCATATATTTTAAATATCCTTTTTGAATCACAGCCATACAAAATAAATTAATATCATCGTCTGAAAATGTCCCTTCATAGCTATTTTTAATTTCTTTGTATGCTTTTTTTACATCAAGTTCTGTTTTTAATAAAAAGTTAGGGGTAACTTTTTGAATTTCTTCTTGGGTTAAAATCCCTTCAATGTCATGTATTTTTTTACAAACAGGACACGTAATCTCTTTTTTAAACTTACTTTCTTCATCGATCTCATTAAAAGCTTTGCCCTTTAATTGAGTTTTTGCCCAAAAAAGTAGACATTCCGTGTGATACACATGATTAATCCCACGTTCCCCGTTACATTTTAACGATGTTATCTGCTTCTGACCAACAATTTTCTTTGTGCAAATAGGACAACACGGTACATTTTGTTTTTTTTCTTTTCGCTCTTTTATTTCAAGATCAAGAATTTCTTTTATTTTAACTGATTTATCGCTGTTTTTTTTATTTGTTACTATTTTAACTGCATCTTCTAATACTTTATCTTCGGCTAATGCAAGATTTCTTTTTATAACATGCACCCGACCAGCTCTTGCTGCCCGCAAAAAGATATCTGTGATAGATTTCTTTGATTTTTTAACTACTCCTTCTTTTTGCTTATCTTCTCTTTTTCGCTTATTTTTATTGTTTTTTATATTTTTTTGTTTAGCAAGCGAATTTATTTGTATGTTTATAGCTTTATAAACAGCAGAATTCTCTTTTTTATTTTCTTTAAGAACATTTATAGCTTGATTAAGTGTCTCTTTGTCCATTTTTGTATACATATTTAAAACACATTTTCTTTGTGCAGAGTCGTTATTTTGATTATCAATATCTTTTATAGCATCAAGAAACACCTGAACATTGCTGTCACCGTGATTACTGTCCAGATCTTCTACTATTATAAGATTATTCTTTTCGTCATTATGTGACTGCATAGCATGTAACAATACATAAGAAGCAATATATTGATACACTTCAGACTCTTTAGTATTTTGTAAACTGGAAAGAGATTCCTTTAGCGTTGCGCAATCCATACTGTCAATATGCTTTTTAACATATTCTAGATCAAAAGTGACAACTGCGACTAAAAAACGCTGCTTAAGCTGTGTTTTATGGGTTTTGCCCACTTCTTCTTTTAGATTATTATTATCATTATCATCACCATGTTTGCCAGGTATTGTTACAGACTTTGCTGCATGAAGATTCATGGTCACAATGCACATTTGGCTCAAAAGCCCTAAACATAATAAACTCTTTTTCATAAATATAACCTCTCGTTATAGTCTTTATACATAATACAGACACAGGTGCGCATTTTCAAATATAAATACAATACTAACAAAACACAAAAACATAGTCAACAATATTATTGAAAATTAATTCAGATTGAAAACATATTAAAAAAAACAATTATTCGCGGTACAATATGAATTGAACAATAAAAACAAGGCAAAAAAGAATACCTCGAATTCCACTCAATAACGACTGGATAGGCAAGCCACAAAAGAAGGCTCCTAGAGCCTCGGCACTAGTGGCCAAAAGGTTAAAAAGGACAAATGAGAAACTAAAACCAACCACACTTTTTTCCATGTGAATCTTTATAACCTGCGGAAGCAAGTTCACCGAGGCCCAGACAAGCGATGCCCATCCCATGGCCGATCCCCACACATGAGGGTTACTTTTGACAAATGGAAACAATGCAATAAAAAAAGCAATGTTTATAGCATATAAAAAACCGGCTAGCCACTCTTTATCATAATAGACACGATGCCAGATCAACAATCCTGTTGCTATCATTTGTGGAGGTACAAGCAACTTGTACGCAAAGGGCAAATTGAAAAAAAAGATATAGTAAAACCAGCATAAATAACCGTTAAGATAGCCAAAAAGAAGCAATTGGCTCACGCCTTTACCTGAGCGTTGTTTTTTATTTATTAAAATTTGTGGAATAAGACACAGTAAATAACATATTTGTGCCGTCCACAAAAAAAGATCTGAAAAAATCATAGTACAATACCCCGCAAAAAAAAGAGCCTATAGACACGTTAACTTTATTCCATAAGCTCTTTTTATAGTACCATTACTGAGTATTTTTAACAAACTTTCTCAATAAACAGGCTTTCTTGAATAAAATAATTGGCTAGCGCGTGAAAAACATCGTCAACAAGCTGTCTGTTATACAATATTTTCCCTTCGCTTTCTTTATAGATAAGATACATTTTTTCAAAAAACGGCTTCAGTTCCTGAGGAATCTTATCTTGATGCTCTGGCCAATGAGCAAAAAACAGTTCCAGCCGTTCAACATCTGTTAAATGATTATCCGCAGCGAATGTCCCCAATAATCTACAAAGAGCATATGCAAAGGTAAAAAATATCACCGAAAAAACAATGTCTGCTATATAACCGTTGGCAGGATTTTGTAGAACTGGCTTATTGCTCATATTTTTTGAAGAAAAGATATGAGACCGAACATAACCACTTAATAAAAGGCCAGACAAAACACCGGTAAAAATACTCAAAGGAACCGCATAGTCCTTAGTAAATTGACACACCTCATCTGCAAATGATTCCACTTTGCCACAAACGCCCAGTGTTTGAATGATATAATGCAATTTTTGTTCTTCTGTTTGGATTCTGTTGATTTGCTGGCAACGAACATATGCCGGTAATAAAGATAAAAAACAGGACACTAATAAAAAAATCTTCTTCATGAAAAGCTCCCTTGTTCTATCAACGAATTTCCGTTGAGCCAAAACCAACAGATACATGGTCACCCATATTACCACAATCAGGAGCATGTACAAGCTCTTTAACCCCACGCATCCAATGATACATAATAATTCGTCGCAACTCTTCAATCATAGCGGGATGAAGGGGCAACTTACGACCATACATAAGATATAGTTCATATAATTCTTGAAACAAAGGCAAGAGAACCATTGGGACTCCGTCTTTATTAAATACCCAATCTTGAAAAAAGTTTTCCAAATTATATAAAAATGTTTTCACCGCATAATTCTGATGTACCTGAAAAAACTCAAAAACAGCATAAGCAAGAAGAAGCGAAAAAAGAGTAGAAATAACCCAACAACGACTTTCGTCGCTAACCGGTTCAATCCAGTTATATGACCTTAAAAGCGTTATAGACATATAAACAAGATAGCCCAACAAAAAACCAGATATTGCGCTTGCTGGAATTTTATAATTTTGAATGATTTGCTGCCACTCAAACTCAACAGTTGATACCGGAGGCCGCAATAAACCCAACTTTTCAGCAACATAGGTCATTCGTTCATAATCAGCATGAAAAATAACTTTCTGATTACGACTATCTGCTAAATCCAAAGGCGAAGCATTAAGGCGACACGATGCAACCACTAATAAAAAAAACAAAAAAACAAATCGCATTTTTTCCCTTTCAATGAAAAAAGACTGCCACTGGTTTGTAGTATGGCAGTCTTTTTTTGAAAATTACTAGAAAAATATTTTTTTATGCAAGAGCATCGAGAACCATACTTGTTGATAAAAGGTTTTCAACAAGCAGTCTAGCTGTTTGGTCATCAAGAGTATCAAATTTCCCCGTTATTTCATCAAAATCACGATGCAATTGTTCGAAAATTGCTTTAGCTGCAACGGGAACATGCGGCTCATGCGTTGGCCATTGTCGTAAAAATTTTGCAAGAACGTCACGACAAACAGATGGTTTTGCTTCAAGCCAGCCACCAATTGATCGACAAATACTATATGCTATGAGGTAAAAAACAATGCTTGTTCCTGCACCAACAAGAAATTCTTTGGGAACTGCGTCAATATTAAAAGATCCAGCACCAATATCAAATGCAAACATAGCACCAGAACCAATAAATCCACCAGCAAAAGCGGCTGGAAGTGCTTCTAAAAACGCAGCACCTTTAATAAGTGAACCAAGTTTTGACATAAAACCAATTTGATTATAAACATCAACACCAAATTTGTCTCGAACATATCCCCATTTTACTCGTTCAGTTTTCAATTCTTTTTTTAATGTGCTGAGAGATATCGGAGCAAGGTCATTTGTTGATGCAACAAAATCTTCTACTGAAGACGCTTGTAAAGCAAAACCTAGGCCAAAACTGCAACACAATGCTATAACATATTTTTTTATCACCATACATAAACCTTTCGTTAATTGTTAACGTTTTGCAACCATGCAAAAGTGCTTTTCACAATAACAAAATATCTATTATTGTCAAATATAAACTTTAGCGAATAACAAACGTTGGGATATATGCATGATGAGGAGATTTATTATCAACACCAGCAAGAGCTTCGATATCTATCTTAAATCCCAACATAAACTCTTCAAGAAGTTCAGTCGTCGAAAGCAATGCCATGTTGTGGTCAATCTTATTTTCTTGAACAATATTAAGGGGAATATTTACTATTTTACTGTGTTCATAACAAAGCCCTTGCCAATCTGTTTTTTTATATTGATTCAACGCTAAATCCAAAGAATTTGGCGTAGCATATTCAAGCATAGAGAAAAACCACTGGATATCGCTTTTTCGA
>Ga0172367_10002528_pt1 | contig 24924 bp, 23 predicted proteins | sample Lak10m_FD_114542 | JGI IMG/M metagenome (GOLD analysis project Ga0172367, IMG submission 114542) | Freshwater microbial communities from Kabuno Bay, South-Kivu, Congo - kab_022012_10m | ecosystem: Environmental > Aquatic > Freshwater > Lake | place: Democratic Republic of the Congo: South-Kivu...
GAATGAAGTGAAACGAAATTGAGAAATCTCTCTTGCAAAAAGAGGAAAGAGAAAAGAGTAAAGATTAAAGGGAAAAAGATAAAAAATTTGTAGGGATTGATTGCTATCAATCCAAGAAAGTAATAAACAATTGTAATTATTCCAAAAATATTGTTAGAAATAACAGAAATCTAAAAAATATAATAATTTATAAAAAAGAAGAAAAATATGAAAAAGATAACAAAATGTATTATCCCAGCAGCATGACTTGGAACAAGATTTCTCCCTGCAACGAAAGCTTTACCAAAAGAAATGTTTCCTATTATTGATAAACCGGTTATGCAGTATCTTGTAGAAGAAGCCGTTTCTGCTGGGTGTGAAGATATTATAATCATTACTGGAAGAAATAAGAGAGCAATAGAAGATCATTTTGATTCAAATTATGAGCTTGAAGAAGCTTTGAGAAGAGATAATAAGCTGGAAAGTTTGGCGAAAGTAGAAAATGTATCAAAGCTGGCGAATATATATTATGTGAGACAACCTTATCCCCTTGGTGATGGTGATGCCATCCTGAGAGCGAAAAGTTTTATCAATGATGAGCCATTTCTTGTGCTTTTTTGAGATGATCTTATTGTCGGAGAAAAATCTGCTTCTGCTCAACTGATAGAAGCTTATGAACAAAAAAATCGACCTGTTGTATCTATAGAAGAAATAAGTCAAGAAGAAGTGAGTGCTTATGGAATTTTGGAATCAGAAAATTATGAGGAAGAAATCATAAAAGTAAGTAATTTTCTTGAGAAACCAGCTCCGTGAACAACCGATTCTCGCCTCGGAGTTATAGGAAAATATGTTTTGACTCCCGATATATTTCAGTATCTTGAAACAGTGAGAGCAACAAAAAAAGTTTGAGAAATAAGGCTTGCTGATGCTTTTTCTCTGATGCTTAAAGAAAAAGATATTTTTGCATTGAAGCCAAAAGGGCAAAGATTTGATACAGGAAGTAAGCTTGGTTTTCTCAAAGCGACACTCTATTATGCTTCGAAAATACCAGAACTGAGAGCAGAAATAAAAAATTTTGTAAAAAAATTAGATTAAGAAAAAGAGCAATTTTTGTTTAGAAAATTAATTTAAAATCCCCCTATCCTAACCTTTCCCCCCGAGGGAGAAAGGAATAAAATAATTTTTTGAAATCTTGGAAAAACTAGAAAAAAATAAATTGTCATTTCGACCGAAAGGGAGAAATCTTTAGAAAAAGAAATATAAAAAAGATCTCTCGATTCGCTCGAGATGAAAAATTTGGATTTTTAAAATTATGATAGGGAAGGAAAGAATAACAAAAAAAATTAAATTAAAAATTTATTTACAATGTATGAAAAAAAAGATTATTACGATTGGTTGAGGAAATTGACATTCACATATCCTTTCTGCTTTGAGCGAAAATTTAAGCGAAAATATTTTTCTTTCAGCGGTCGTTTCTATGAGTGATGACGGCAGAACAACAGGAAAATTGATGAGACTTTTTGAGCAAAATTTTTCACTCTATCTTCCCCCGACTTGAGATATAAGAAAATGTCTTTATTCTCTTTCTTGACTCGATGAGAAAGAAATTTTTTCTTTTTTATTTGAAAATAAATTTCGTACGGAACAATTTATTTCGTCTTTTACTCTTGAAGAACTTTCTCGAATTATCATAGAAGAATTGTATCAAGAAAATAAATGGCTTTTCGGAGATGAAAAAGAGGAAAAACTTTTCAAAAAGAAAGAAAAACTTTTTAAAAAAATACAAAAACTTCTTGGAAAAACAAGTGATTACATTCTTCCGCTTGATGAGCCTTTGCTTGGGCATAAATTTGGAAATATTATGATGGCATCAATTTTCTATAATTTTTGAGATTATCAGAAAATGCTGGATTTTATGCACGAGTTTTTTTCTCCAAAATGAAAAGTAATTCCGGTGACATTTGATAGAGCGACTATACAAGCCGTTCTTGCAAATGGAGAAATTATTTACACTCAGGATGCTATCAGTAATATTGCTGAATACAATGACAAAATTTCTCATTTAGAGCTTTCTTCTGATTCAAAATGAGCTTATCATACAGAAGATATAAAAAAAAGTCTCTGAGAAACAGACTATATTTTTGTTACTCCTTGAGATTTGTATACTTCTACTATTTCCAATCTCATTATCGGGTGAATAAAAGATCTCATAAAAAACTCACAGGCTCCGATAATTTATGCGGTAAATAATACCAATAAATGAGGAGAAACAACGGGATATAAGGTAATAGATTTTGTGAAAGAGGTAGAAAAATATCTTGGAAAAAGTATTGATGTTCTCATCGTAAACAATAAAGTTCCAGAGCTTGATAAAGAAAGTTTAGAAAATTTGAAGCAAAATATCAGTGTTCAGTGAGGAGATTTTATTTATCTCACAGATGAAGAAAGAAGGATTTTTAAAGAAAGAGGAGTGAAAATATATGAAGATGATTTTATTGATAGAGAATTTCTTTATAAACATCATAAAAAAAATATAGCAAAGGTTTTGAAAAAGATTATTTTGTAGGAAGAGAAAAGTTATTTTATTTCTAAATAAAAAAATCATCAATTTTTTGATAATAATAAAAATATAAGTTATAATAATTTATATTTATTATTCTTTTATTTATTAATCTAAAGAATTCCTCATCAGCTTGCTCTGGGGTTTAATACCTATTATTTTATTTTATGAAACAAACATTTTTATCAATATCTCTAGATACTATTATAGGTTTTGACAATATTTCAAACTATCTAAAGACTAAGTTTCCTGAGATTCAAAAAGTGTCAATATATAGAGATAAGGTTATGAGAATTTTATCCAACGATAATATTGATATAGAAAAAATAATTAAACAAATAAAACTGAGTTTTATAGATTTAATTAAAGAAAATCCTGTAGTTTCTTTATCTAATATAGATGTGTTATACGGAATATTATCACAATTAGGAGATGTTCGTGACATTACTTGAGCTGAATCAAAAAGAATAGTTGAAATAAAAAAATTACTTCAAAAAGCATCTTTTCCTTTTCAAAATATATCTTATCCTCTTGGCTCTTTTTCTGGAGAGAAAAAAGGTGAAATATACGAAATATCACTTGTGTCAAATAAAAAACATATTTATGAAATACCTAAAAAACTAGGTCATTTTGATGATCCTGAATATTTTTGAAAAATATATTCAATAAAATTTATATGGACATTTTCACCAGAAACAAATGATTTTAAGACGGATTATCAATATTTTAATGAAAATGGGAACGAAATTGATTTTACGAAATTATTTTCATTAAAAAGTATCGGGGAAGAAGCTTCAGAAATAAAAAAAATAGATTTTATCAATATTTTGAAATTTATTACAAAGCAAACTGAAATCATAAATATCCCATCTCAGTCTTTATCTGATAAAGAAGAAAAAGTTGATCATAGTGAGATTATTCCTATAGATACTTTTTTTGAAAAAATCCCTCATTTTACTGTTATCAAGGAAATGAAATTTTCTTCATTTGAAAAGATAAAAAAACAACTTGATTTATGGGAGGTTCCATACCAATTGGTAAAATATTCTAAATGAAAAAAAATACTTTCTTCACCAGATGAAGAAGAAGCAATTGAGGAACCTCAAATAAAAGTATTCAGTGAAGAGTATGAATATGAAATTATAGAAAAAGATACGAGGGGACAACTCTCATTTTCTGTATTTCCAGCAAAAAATCAGGAATGAATAATGGGGATTATGAAAGAAATGTTAAGAGGTAAAGGTCGTGAGGAGTTTCTTAAAACTATTAATCCTCCTGAAAAAGAAGTTATATTACCATCTAAGGCATTTATAACGAGTTATTTAGATTGAGAATTTGAGAAAATACAATGAGTACTATCTCAATTTGATAAAGAGGAAATACATACTTTAGAAATTTTATGAAAAAAATATCAGATTTCTTTATACCCAGACCGAAAAAATAAAATTACTATGGAAATTTGATGAGGAATTAGTCTAAAATATATGGAGTATGAGATTGAATTTCCAGTAGATGGCTCTCTGCCTGTAATTGTAAGCATTAATATATGAGAAAATAAATTTCTTTATAAGAAACTAATTGAAAATTAAATTTTACACATTTTTCCAATTTGGATATTCTCCTTGTCATGATATGATGAGATAGATATGATACGGACTTTGAAGAACTCACTTTCCGATTTTATAGAGAGTGCGAATAATTTCTTCGCAAGAGTTTGCCGTCCCTATGCAAATTCCTGTGATATGATCGGGAAATTTTTGAGGATTTTGAGCTCGTACTATCATTTTTTGAGGAAGTATCTTATTGGCGATATATTTTTTTTGTTCTGTCACAGAGGCAGGGAGATTTTCTTTGAAAAATTCTATATCTTCGTGGCTCATATCTTTGAGAACTTGTTTTGCTCCTTCGAGAGTATAATATAAATCTTCCACTACTTCTTCGCTAAGTGTCTGAATTACTTCCTCTTTTATGTCTTCTTTTTTATAAATATCCTTAAATCTTTCGAGGGAATTTCTTGTTTCTTCTTTGAGAAAGGAAGCTATAAATTCTGTTTTTACACCATAAGCACCAGCAATTTTTTTTGCAAGATCATCAAGAAGTATACTTGGATTTTTCTTGATATATTCTTTGAGTTTAAATTTTTCTTCTTCTGAAAGCATATTTTTGATATTAAAAAAATATTTTATTTTCGAGTGATTTTATCTATTTCTTTTATTGCTTGTTTTCAAAAATCTCCTTCTTTGTCCTTTTTTATTGTTTTCTTAAAATAAATAATTGATTTTCTTTCTTTTCATTTTGCGATTTCCAGGTATCACATATTGAGATTTAATAAAGCATTTTGTGAATCAATTTCGAGTCATTGTTTGAGGATTTCTTCTGCTTTTTCCAGCTCATTTTTATCTTTGTAAATCCATCCCATATATCCATACATACTTCCATCAGTTGGGAATTTTTTTAATCATAATTTTGTAAGTTCGAGAGCAATATCTTTTTTATTGTAAACAATATGATAGTAAATAGCAAGATAAATATCTTCTTTTTCTATTTCTTTTTCATTTTTTACTAGACTTTCAAATTCTTTGAGCATTTTTTCCATAGCTCCAAGCTCAAAATAATTATAAATAAGTCTTCTTTTTACATTTATACTTGGCTTATAATCAAGCTCAATAGCTCTATTTAAAAATATATTACTGAGAATATATTCATTGAGTTTGAGATTAATAACTCCCATCATATAAATAATATCCTTATTATCTGGTTCTACTTTGTTGTAGAGTCAAAGATAAATTTTTGCTCATTGCATATTTCCTATTTCAAAATAACTTTGTGCAACTATCTTGAGAATTGGTTTATAATTTTCTTTTTCTTTTAAGAGATTTTTTCCAAGTAATACACTTATTGGATACATTTTATTTTTAAATAAACCTCAAATAATAAGAGCATTTTTGTAATAAATATCTTCTAATTGAAAATTTCTATAAATATCAAAAGCCGTTTTTATATTTTTTAATTCCTCTGTTTCTAGCTCTTTTTTTTCATTGTAAATATAGTTGGAAAAATTTGTTTTACAAGTGTGAAAATCTTGCAAACACTCAAGAACAGTAAAGTAATAAAATTTTTTTTCTTCAGTAAAATTGAGAGAAAGAATTTCCTTTTTTGCATCTTCTCTTTTCCCTTCACCTTTTAAATCAGCATTATAAAGGTATGATAAAATTGTTTTATCTTTGAGTTCTGGAGAAATCTTTCAGATAGCTTTTTTATAATATTTATAGGCAGGACCATATTTATTCATTTTCATATAAATATCACCTATTTTTTCAGCAATAATCGGGTCTTCATTTGTATTTTTAAAGGCTTGAAGAAAATTTCTTAGAGCGAGAGCATATTGATCATTGTTAAAATAAGCATCTCCTTCAATAATAAGTCATTTTACGGTAAATTTATTTCTCAATTCTTTCATCTTATCTTCAGCACTTCAAGAACTTGTTTTTTCGTCAAGATTTTCTGTCAGAGAAATATCTATATTTTCTTTTTCAGAAATGATTTCGGCATCATTTTTTGTCAGTTTATATATTATTATTCCACCAACTGCAAAAAAAGAGAGAATAATAAGAAAAAGCGAAAAGTATTTCTTCATTTATATAAATTATTTTGTATTTTATCCATTTTATATTATATTTTTTACACATTTTTCAAAGCAAAAGTTCGTTGTTTTGAGTTGCAAAAGATGATTTTAGATTTTTAATATAAGAAAATTGATAAGAAAAATAGCGACAAATACATTTTCTCAAATACTTTCCAAGGCTTCTACCGCAATTATTTCAATATTTTTACTTTCTATTCTCACCAATTATTTGAGTGTAGAGTTATTTGGACTTTATAATAAGATATATAATTATCTCGGAATTTTTTCTTTTTTAGCGGATCTTTGACTCTATACTATTGCTATTCGAGAAATTACCAATCATCAAGAAGATTCAGAAAAAATCGTCGGAAATATTATGACTTTGAGATTAATTTTGGGGCTTATTATTATTATTTTATCTCTTGTTATAGGATATTTTCTTCCGTGATACAATTCTCATCTTGCTCTTTTTTCTATTTTTATTATTTCTCTTTTTACACTTTTTTGATTGATGAATTCCTCTATTATGGCGGTTATGCAAGCAAATATGAAAGTGGAATTTAATTTTGTTTCTACAACTTTATGAAAAATTGTTAACCTCATTTGTATTGCTTGAGTTGCCTTTTTTCTTTTTCCAAAGGAAACAACTTTTCATTTTGATGCTCCTTTTCTTTGGATTATGTGAGCAGGACTTATTTGAATAATAGTCAATACAATTTTGAACTATATCTATGCTTCAAAAATTTGTCGCATACGATTTTTATTTGATAGGGAATATATTCTCCATATTTTCAAAATTTCTCTTCCGTATGGACTTGCTCTTTTTCTCAGTGTTGTCTATTTCAAAGTTGATATTATTCTTCTTTCTCTTTTTGAACCAAAAGAACAAGCAAATATTTCTATCGCTCTCTATAGTTTGCCGATGAAAATTATAGAAGTGCTGATGATTGTTGTTGGATTTTATCTTAATTCTATTTTACCTTCACTTTCAAGATTTTTTGAAAAAAAAGAAACAGAAAATGCTCAAAAATTACTTTCTTTTTCCGCTCAATTTTTGTTTTCTTTGGGGCTGATTATTTTTATTTTATGAGTATTGCTCAGAGATACCATTATTTTACTTGTTGCCAATAAAGATTATTTATCACAAACACTTCATCACTATACCTCTTCTGATGCCTTTTTAATTGTTCTTCTTGTAGTTTTATTTTATTTTGTTTCTTCCGTTTTTAATTATATTTTTATTGCTTCAAAACATCAATCACGATTACTCAAAATCAATAGTATTGTCACTATTTTTAATATTGTTGGAAATATTATTATGATTCCGAGATATTCTTTTATAGGATCGTGAATAGTGACTGCTTGTAGTCAGATTATTCTCTTTGTTCTCTGATATTTTTACACGAGAGATATTATCCGATTTAAGATCGATTATATAAATATTTTAAAATCAGTAATTCTTGCCTTTTTTGTCTTTGTTGCTTGATATTTTTTAAGAGGATTAGCAGAAACTTCTTTGTTTCTTGATTTACTTGTACGAGGAGCTTTTTTATTTTGAGTCTATTTTATAGGAGTATATTTTCTTATTTATCATAAAAAAAAGAGTTCTTAATTTGTTGATGTTTCTATAACCCCATTAATCGTATTGATAGTAATAGTTTTTCAAAAATTATTATATCTCGTTCTTATTTGGAGAATTCGAAAATTATTATTGCTACATCAGCTTATTCGTATTTTTTCTTTTTCAAATATTACCGTTCCCGTTGAAGTTAGAGTTTCACTTGTAGGTGGTGATCAAAAGGTTTTACAAGTTATTTGACTAATCTCTTCTCATTTATTTAAAGAAAAAGTCAGATCATTATTGATGATGTTTCATGTAGATGTTTCATAGCTGGTTATAATTCTTCAAGAGGAAAATGGGATTTCTATTTTCCAAGAAAGAGGAATTTCTCAGCTTATTCAAACTCATTTTCATAAAAGGGCATTATTTCTCACAGTTTCGAGAAAAGAAGTAATTTTATTTGAAAATATACCACCCATTTGTTTATCTGAAATGGATTTGTAATTTATTTGAGAAAATCAAATAGCGAGAATTCATAGTATAGCTATTGCGACTAATATTTCTATGAGACTAAATCATCATTTTTTATTTTTCATAAAAAAAATTTGTAAAATAAATTAAATTAATACAATGAATTTATTCTTATTTTATATGAGAAATATAAGAATACAAATTTTATATTGTTAAAATAAGCTTGGATTATGAAAAAAATATTATTTTTTGTTTTAATTTCTTTCCTTTCTTTTTCTAATATTGCTTCAGCTCTTACTCTTACAAAAGCTCCAGAATCTCAAGAAATTAAAGATACATCTTTAAAAATTAATTGGGAAAAAGTGACTTGAGCTTTAGGGTATTATGTTTATTATTGAAAAGATTCAATTGAAGGAAAAACAAAGGAAGAAAAAGCATATCAATCACAACTTCCTGATTTTATAGAATCAACTTGAGCGATTATTCCAGATCTTGAGGCAAATACAAAATATTATGTTGCCGTTACTGCTGTTGATGAAAATGGAGAAGAATGACCTTACTCAGTTGAAGCAACATTTTCTACAATATCATCTCAATGAGTAAATAGTAGACTCTGACTTACACAGGTAAATGTAATTTGAGAAAATCAAGTTAAATTATCTTTCAATGTTGATCTTGATAATTCATCTAATGCGGTAAGAGAATTTAAAATTATAGAAGAATCAACACAAAAAGAATTAGTAATAAAGACAGTTGATCTTGTTGGAACAAAAAATCTTCTTCTTACTTTTGAACAAAAACTTAGTTCTACTACAAGATATAAATTAACTATTCTTTCCCTCCTTGATAAAACTGGAAAAAATATAGAACAAGGAATTGACGGTCTTTCTAGTTTCACTACTCCAGCAACATTTACTTTACCAAATGAGACAGCAAGTGGAGCAAATCTTAACTCTGCTCTTCCAGTAGTAAATTTGTCAAATAACTGAAATGCTTGACAAAATATATCTCAAGATAATACAACACTTAATTCAGCTGCTGAGACATCTAATCTTCCAAAAACTTGACCAGAACATATATTTCTTTTTATTCTTGCTCTTATTGTTTGATTTTTTGTTTTTCATTTTCAAAGAAAAAAAATGGAAGATTTAAAATAAAAATTTCTTTTTAAAATAAAAAAAATCCAAGTTTCAATTCTAGACTTGGATTTTTTTTGAGAGAAAATTTTTTATATTTCAGAAACAGATTTTGAGGGAATAAAAAATCCTATAAGAATAATTTTATCTATAAAAAGAAGAAAATTATATTTTTTTGATATGGTTTTATATAATTCTATTTTTTCTGAAAGGGAAGAGCTTTTTTCAATAAGGACTTCTCTCAAATAAATAAATTTTCAATTTTTTAGTAGTTTTGGATGCTTATTGCATACTTTAAATATAAAATTGAGTTCGTGGTGTATTTTACTTTCTATTTCTATTATTTTTGAAAAATTAAGATTACTTTCATTTCAAAAAAATTCTTCTTTTCTTAAAATAAGGATTTCCTTAAAGATTTCCTCCTGTTTCACAAGAAAAGCTTGAGAAACTTCATAGATAGCAGGAATAAGATTTGTTCTCTGTTTAAATAAATTTCTTGTTTTGTATTCTAATTCCTTGAGTTTTTTTTCTAAGGCAAAAATAAATATATTGAAGCTCAAAAGTATGATAATAAGAAAAATAAGAATATAAAACATTTTAGAGTTTTGATAAAAATTAAATTGATACCTATCTATTCTACCAAATAAGTATGATTTAGTCAAAAAATCTTTTTGACTTTAGAGATAAATCTCATATAATCTCGTTGACAAATGTTGCAGGATTTTACTGTCGTATACTGTAGCATTTTTTATTTTATAAAAATTTAATATGATTAAATTTTTTAAGGATTCTTTGAGAGAGCTAAAGCATGTAGTATGGCCAACAAAAGAAGAGACAAGAAAATATTTTATTATAGTTTTATCTGTTTTAATTCTTTTTGGAATTTATCTTTTTATATTTAGTTATTTTTTCTCGGAAGGGTTATTTTTTCTTAAAAACCTAATAAAAATTAATTTCTAATTATAATTTTCTATGGAAAGTAAAAAGGCAGAATGGTATGTTATTCAAGTAATTTCTTGAACAGAAGAAAATGTGAAACAATCACTTTTTCAAAGAAGAGAGAGTTTTTGACTTGAAGACTATATCATTGATGTATTTGTTCCGACTCACGATGTAGTAAATGTGAGAGCATGAGGAGTGAAGGTAAAAAGAAAGAAAAATATTCTTCCTGGATATATTTTAGTCCAAATGGTGGTTACGAATGAAAGTTGGTATATTGTAAGAAATACTCCAAATGTCACAGGATTTTTAGGTGCTTGAAATATTCCTGTTCCCGTATCTGGTGCTGAATTTGAACAATTGAGAGGAAAAGTTGAGCAAAATGCAGAAACTTTTGCAACAAAATATAAACTTTGAGATAGAGCTCTTATTATAAAAGGACCATTTGAAGGAAATGAATGAGTTATTACGGATATAAATGATAAAAAATGATTTGTGAAAGTAAATATTAATTTGCTTGGAAGAGACACTCCTATTGAGCTTGATTTCTCACAAATAAAAATAAAATAAATTCTATTATTTAACTCTTTTATTCAAATGTCTTCAAGAAAAATAATATATCTTTTGTTTTTTATATTATTTGTTTTTGTTGTAAATATTACTTTATTTTACGGAAGTAATGATTATAAAGAATTTTTGCAATCAATAAAGTTAAATAATAAGGTAACAGAAGATGAATTGAATGTTTCGGATGAATATACTTATAGTCCAAAACCAGAAGATGTTATTTATCTTAATAAAGATGAAAAAAATATTTCTTGAAGTGGAAAAACTCAAACTTGATCACTGAAAGATACTAAGAAAATTGTTGAAATGGTGATGACGAATGAAGATGATGTCATACTTAAAAATTTTTCATCATTTCAATTAAAAAGAATATTTATTCATCCAAGTTTATTTGATCTTACGACGGAATATCCAGATGAATATTTTGAATATTCAAATGGAAATGTTTCTCTCTACTTTTTTGTTACAAAAACATACGATGGAGTTTTTGATATATTTAATGCATTATCAAAAAATCTTCCGTTTAAAACAAACCAAACAAATAGCTTTTGAGAGAGATCTTTTTACATTAATCTTGATAAAGATTTCATTGATGATAATGTGAGGATAATAATAGAAAATAAAAAAAGAGTTTTTTGATTGAAAATAAAAAAAGATACATATAATCAAGTAAAAGAAATTCTTGCTCATTTTAAAAAACTTTAATTGTTAATTTATTACATATTATGGCAGACAAAGATTTTATCTATCTTACTGAAGAATGACTTCAGAAATTGAAGGAAGAATTACAATTTTTAAAAGAGGTAAGAAGAGTTGAAATTGCGGAAAAATTAAAAGAAGCAATTAGCTTTTGAGACCTTTCAGAAAATGCAGAATATGAAGAAGCGAGAAATGAACAAGCTCAAGTGGAGATAAGAATTAGTGATGTTGAAGAACAGCTAAAAAAAGTTAAAATTATAAAAGAAGATACAAAGGCTGGTGATAGAATAAATATGGGAGCGATTGTAACGATTCTTAATATAAGTGAAAACGAAACCCAAGTGTATAAAATCGTTGGTTCAACAGAAGCAAGTATTCTCGGAGATACACCAAAAATATCAAATGAATCTCCTGTCGGGAAAATGCTTATAGGAAAGAAAAAATGAGATATCGTGAAAGTAGTTGCTCCATCAGGAACATTTGAATATAAAATTTTAAATATTAAATAAGTCTTTTATTTATGCAAAACAATAACCAATTTTATACTTTTTTGATTACTATCCCGATGACTTCTTTTGTTTCGGCTGTTGTTTTAAAATGAATATTTGAAAGAATAAAAAAATGAAAGTGGAATATAGCGAGGGCTTTTTGAAGTGGAGGAATGCCATCAGTTCATTCGGCAGTTGTTGTATCACTTTCTATGGCTATTGCCTTAAAATACTGAGTATGATCAGATTGGTTTGCAATAATGGCAGCTTTTTCTTCGCTTATTATTTATGATGCAATGAATGTCAGATTTGAAGCAGGACTCCATGCAGAGGCTATCAATGAAGCAATTGGAGAAAAAAAATTCAAAGAATCTCTTGGACATCTTCCAAGTGAAGCATTTGCTGGAAGTGTACTAGGAATTATTGTTGCTATTGTTTTATATTATATATAGATATTAAAACTAAAAAAAAGACTCACAAGTGAGTCTTTTTTTTAGTTTCCCTCTCAATGAAGGTTAAGTCTTTCATGTACTTCTTTTTTTGTAATATCTAGTTGTTGTCTTATGGAATCTTCATTTAGACTTATTTTTTTATTTGAGAATCTTTTATTATTATTTTTATATATAATATCAACAACTCAGTTTTTTATGTAAAATTTTTTCAAAAATCTAACTCTTCAAAGCCCATCATAATTATGTCAATTTATAAATAATTGGGCTTTTTTGTCAGAATTATAATGGAGAATATAAGCATAATTTCATTTTTCATCAATAGTTACTCAAATTCTTGTATTTTTTTCATTAATAGTATCAATATTTTTTGTTTCTTGATTTCATATATTATAAATAAAAATCTTATTTTCTTTTGTAGCAAAGATTATATAATTTCAAGCAAATCCTAATTGATATACTTCAGAATTATTTTTTTTTCCTACTTTTTTATCATCTAAAAAAATAAAAGTACATTTATTATAATCAGACTTAAAAGAATTATATATTGCACATATTTTTTCTCAGTCTTTATAAAAAATGGGTGAAGTAGGATTATTCCATCTTTTTCCAGTTTTTGGGTCTATTATATATCTTAATTTTCTTTCCCTTCTAAAAAATATTTCCATAAAAATAATATCTTTTTCATTATAATATTTTTCTAATCATATTTCGGATGTAATTTCTCCTAATAATTTATTATCTGTCTTATCAAATATAGCTAATTCCTTCCCATTATCATATAAATTATAAATATATTTATCATCTTGAGACCATCAAGGAACTTCTTCATTTGTTTTTTCTTCTAAAGAGAGAGGAATATTCTCAACTATAAAAAAATTATTTTCACCTCCTCACAAAATGACCTTATTTACCCCCATATTATTATAAATTTAGTTTTTAGATAAATATTCTATATATTGCTATAATTATAAATAAAGTCAAAAAATAATTTTTTATTTTAAAAAAGAGACAAAGCTTTGTCTCTTTTTTAAGAGTATTTTTTTACTCTACTGTCACACTTTTTGCAAGATTTCTTGGCTTATCTATCTCTCTTCCTAGCTCTGAAGCAATAAAGTAAGAAAAGAGATACATTGCTGTAAGTAAGACAAAAGGAGTAAGTCTTTCGGAAACTTCTGGTATTTCTATCATATCATCATAGAGCTCGCTATCGCCATTTTTTTCTGTGATGACTCCAAGAACTCTTCCATTTCTTGCTCGTATTTCTTTGATATTTGAAACATTTTTGTGATGAAAAGATCATTTTGGATTGAGAATAATACACGGAAAATCTGGTCCGACAAGGGCAAGCGGACCGTGTTTAAGTTCTCAAGTTCCGTATGCTTCACTATGAATATAACTGAGTTCTTTCAACTTAAGACTACATTCTAATGCAACTGGGAAGAGCAAATTTCTTCCAAGAAAAAAACAATGAGAATAATGAGCATATTTTTTTGCTACTTCTTGTATTTTCTTCTCACTTGCAAGAACTTTGTTTATTGCATTATTGAGCAATTCTATTTCTTCTATCAAAAGTCTTGCCTCACTGTATTGAAGATTTCTTTTGAGACCAAGACTCATGGACATAAGCAAAAGTACCGCAATTTGAGCAATAACATTTTTTGTTGAAGCAACTCCTATTTCTACTCCTGCATGAGAAAAAAGTCCCATATCAGCAAGTCGTGCTATACTACTTCCTACAACATTGACGATTCCAAAAGTAAGTCATCCTTTTTCTTTTACTATTTTTAGGCTTTCTCTTACATCTGCGGTTTCTCAAGATTGAGAAAGGAAAATATATAAAGCTTTTTTATCAAGAATAAATGTATCACAGAGAAATTCGCTACTCATAGTAATATTTGAGGGAATTCCAGCAAGTTCTTTAAAATAATAGTTTCCCATATATCATGCAAAATAACTTGATCCAGAAGCAATTATTTCAATTCTTTCTATATCATATTCATTGAGTTCAGTAAGTGTTTCATTCACGATTTTTTTCTCAGCAAAATTTATTCTTCCAGAAAAAACATTTTCAAGAACTTCAGGAATATCAAAAATTTCTTTTTCTGTATAACAATCAAAACTTCCTAATTCGCTTTTTAGCTCATCTGTATTTATCTCTTGAGCCTTTTTTTCTATTTTTTCTCATGAAGAGAAGATGGAAAAATTATTATCTTTTATGATGACAAATTCATAATCTTCCAAAATCGTAAATTCTTTCGCTATTTGGCTGAGAGCATTTATATCGCTTGAGAGAAAAATTCCACTTTCTCCCGAACCGACAACCATCGGACTTCCGAGCTTTACTCCGATTATTTCACTCGGATTTTTTGTATCGATTGCTACGAGAGCATAGGCCCCAACAAGTTTTTTTATGACTTTTTCAAGAGTTGTTTTGAGATCAAGCTCAAATTCATCTTGGATAAGATTTGCAATTATTTCTGTGTCCGTATCAGAATAAAATTTATATTTTTTTTCTAACTCCTTTTTCAGTTCTTTGTAATTTTCTATAATTCCGTTATGAACGATAAAAAATCTATTGTTTTGACTATGATGCGGATGACAATTTTCTTTTGTCACTCCTCCATGGGTTGCCCATCTCGTGTGAGCAATTCAAGTATTAAAATCTCATTTTCTTTCTTCTTTTTTTTCTATACTTGTTGCGAGGTTTGAAACTCTTCCCACTTCCCTTTCATAAATATATTCTCCATTTGATGCAATTGCCATAATTCCAGCACTATCATAGCCTCTATATTCTAAATTTCTGAGTCCATTTACGAGGAGAGGAACCGCATTTTCTTTTCCACTGTAAGCAAATATTCCACACATATATTTAAAACTTAGAAAATAAAATTATAAAAAATATTCCATTTTTATATTCGCTTGAGTGTATCCCCGAGAGTATCTTTTGTCAATTTTATAATTTCAATATTGTTATCTAGGAACGAAGTATCAAAGTGTTTCTTTTCGTCTATATAAAGCAAAATTCTCTTATCAATAAATCGGTGAAGAATTATTTCGAGCGACTTAGAATTTTTGAAATTTTGATAAAAATTATACAAATAAATATGATTTGTATTGTATTCGCTTGCAATTTTTCTCCACGATTTTTTCTGACAAATATGAATAATACTTGCCTTTACAAAGAGAATAGGTGGAATTTTTCTCGGAATAAAATTATTCTTTTTTAATTCTCTTGTGATGAAATTATAATCACTCGTATCGATAAGTTGCCACCTAATAATCCACATTTTAGTATTCAGAAAGGGTTATAGAGATATTTTTTATTTTTCCATTTTTATCTTTCACTTTGACTTTTACTTTTTCTCATGGGATTTTATTTTGTATTTGTGATTCAAGAGTATTTTGAATATCTATTTTTATTCCATCAACTTCTAGGATTATATCTCCTCCTTGTATTCCTGCTTTTTCTGCACTACTTCCTGCTAAAACAGAATTTTCTTGTTCCAGCACAAAAGCTCAATAAGATTCTTGAATTCAAAGTTCTTGAGCAATATTTGGAGTGATAAGAGTATAATTTATTCCGATAAGTGGTCTTTTTATTTCTCCATATTTTTTGATAGATTCGAGCATAAAGTCTATTTTTTTTTGCGAAAGTCCTATAGCAAAACCAATTCCTTCCGCTCCATCAAGAATAGCCGTATTGATCCCAACAATTTTTTTATTGAGATTTACAAGTGGTCATCCAGAATTTCACGGATTAATAGCAGTATCGGTTTGTATGAGTCAAGCAAGTGTTCCATTTTCAGCTTTTATACTTCTTCAAAGACCACTTATTACTCAGAGTGAAACAGAATTTTGAAATTCAGCCAAAGCATTCCCTATCGCAACGACAAATTCTCAAGGATTTAATTCACGAGAATCTTTTACAAATTCAAGCGGAATAAAACTTTCTTCGCTCTTTATTTTTATCACGGCAAGGTCAGTTAGCGGATCAAGAGCAAGGACTTTGGCATCATATTCTTTTCAAGTATTTGTAATGACCGTATATTCAGCTGTTTCATCACTTACCACATGTTTATTCGTCAAGATTTCACCATTTTTTGTGATAAAAAATCCTGTTCCTCCGCCTATTTTTTGTCTTACACTTCCTATTTTTTGCTGAAAAAATCCGTACGGATCACTTCTATAAACGACCAAATCTTTTTTGATTATGATATTTACAACACTGGGAGAAATTTCTTTTGCTATTTCTGTTATATTATTTTCAAGACTTTGAATATCACTTTTTATAACAGTTTTAGTTGTTTCATTTTCCACAAATTTTCATGACGATAAAAAAGAGAGAAACATATTTCCAAGAATTCCAGAAAGAAAAGAAAAAAATATTATCAAGGGAATAAGAATATTATTTTTCATAATTATTTTTAGAGAAATATTTTTCTTATTATAAAAAAAATTACGAAAAATCAAAGGGGGAGTGAGTGAAAGTGAAAAAAAATGGTCATTCTGAACTTGGTTCAGAATCATAAAATCGTATTTTTCCTTTTAATAATCCTGTCCCGATATCGGGACAGGATGACAGAGTGAAAAAGATAAAATTTTTTTTAAAAACTCTCACTTAATCCCCCTCGATTGAGGGGGAGACGAGGAACGAATAGGGGGAGTTTTTTCGATAAAATTTTTATGATTCCGTTTTTTCGTTGATGATTTTTACAAGTTCTTCGATGGTTTCTATTTTTCTTATTTTTATTTTTCCTTTATAGCTTATATTTTCATTAGGAATTATAGCTTCTTGGATTCCTATTTTTTCAGCTTCTTTTATTCTTTTTTCAAGATTTGCTACATTTTTTATTTTTCCTGTAAGTGATACTTCACCAATAAAAACACGAGTTTTTATGATATTTTTTCCAAGTTTACTAGAAATAATAGAAGCAAGAATACTTAAATCAATTCATGGATCATCTATTTTTAGTCCTCTAGCAATATTTGTATAGACATCATAACTATCAAGCTTTACTTGTGAATATTTTGATAAAATAGCAATGAGCATATCAAGTTTGGTTGTTTGTATTCCTCTCGTACTTCTTTTTGGATAGCCAAATTTTGTGTAATTAGTGAGAGCTTCACATTCTATGAGAAGAGGTCTTGTTCCTTCCAAAGTTATACTGAGACTTGAGCCAATAGCTGGGTGCATATTTTTATCATTCAAAAGTTCTATTCATGGATTTTTTAGGTCTTCAAGTCATTTTTCTTTCATTTTAAAAATTCCTACTTCTCCCGTATCTCAAAATCTATTTTTCAAACTTCTCAAAATTCTTATATCTTCATATCGTTCTCCTTCAAAAAAGAGAATAGTATCAACAAGATGCTCAAGACTTTTTGGTCAAGCAAGATTTCCATCTTTTGTAATATGCCCAATAACGAGAGAAGAAATATTATTATTTTTTGTGAAACTTTGGATAATTTCGCCAATATATTTTACTTGATTTATACTTCCAGAAACTCAAGGAATATTTCATGAATACATCACACTAATCGAATCAAAGATAAGAAAATCGGCTTGCACTTGCTTGATACTTTCCAAAATATTTTCTATATTTGATTCTGATAAGACATTTATATTTTGTCCATTTATTCCCAGTCTTTGAGCTCTTGAAAATATTTGGCTCGCCGTTTCTTCGCCAGAGATATAGATTATTTTTTTATTATGAAGCCATCAAGCAATTTGGAGAGCAAGAGTTGATTTTCCGATTCCTGGCTCTCAGGAAAGGAGTATCAAGCTTCATTGTGTGATACCACCTCCAAGCACATTATTGAGTTCGCTTGATTGAGTGATAAATCTTTTTTCTTTTTGTAAATTTTTTTCTATACTTTGAAGCTCTTTTTTCTCTCAAGAATGAGAATTTTTTGCCAAAGTTTTTTCTTCCTTAAATTCTTTGAGAGTACTCCATTCTTTACAAAAATTGCATTGTCATTGCCATTTTAGATATTCATTTCCACAATTTGTACAGATAAACATAAATTTTATTTTAGGTATAAATTTTATATAGTATAATAAAAAAATTTCTTTTTGAAAAATATTTTTTTTAAATATAATCCGCTTGCGGTTTTTTAAAAGCCTAGATGATGGAATTGGTAGACATGTGGGTCTCAAAAACCCATTCTTTCACGAGAGTGCGGGTTCGATTCCCGCTCTAGGCACCAAAAAAGATTTAAAAAAAGAGAAGAAAAATTTTTCTTCTCTTTTTTTAAATGCTTAAGTTTTTTATAAAATCTATAATCTTATTTATAAAAATCATTAACCATTTTAATGTTATTTGATACAAAATTCACCGATAATAGTTTGGGTTCATCTACAAAATTTTCTCAATATGGAACGGGATTAGCTTTAAAATAGGATTCTAAATTTTTTTTAACTGTTAATATTTTTGATGTTATTGCAAATTGTTCTCAAATATCTTTATCTATATATTTATTGAAATGTATTGCTATACAAAACAATTTTTCAATATTAACTAAAGAATCTAAATCATCTATATTATCAAACTTATCTTCTTTTTCTATAATTCTTTTAAGTAAATCATAAGAAGCTTCAAGTTTTTTTATTAATTCATATTTTTTTCCTATTTTATTTCAAAAACTTTTCACTTCAGATATATCTAAAGTTTTAAATTCTATAAAATCTATTCTATAATCAAATAATTTTAATACATCACAACTTTTAGGCTTATTTGTATAATATTTTCTGTAAATTTTATTTTTTACTTTATCTAAATCAATTCATACAAAATTACAAGTATTAAAATTTTCATCTCTTGCTTGGGGAAAGTCTCAAACTTTGATTTCATCTATAATTAAAATATCCTCAATATATTTTTTTATCTTATGTGATATCATATTTATTTATCACCAAACTAATTTTTCAAAAGGAGCTGAGAGTCTTTCAAATACTTCTCCAGCATTATCTGTTTTATTTTCAATAATATCGTATCAAGTTTCTTCCTTAGTTAAATATAAATTGAATTTATCTCTTATATTATTATCTTTAGAAAATTTATTTAATCATTCTATCAAATATGGACTATGTGAGGTTATCAAAACAGTTAATCACCTTTCTTTTACAAGTCAAACTATTAATTCAGCATATTTTACTTGCAATTCTGGAAGTAGATGAACCTCTGGTTCATCTACAATTAATAAGTTTGAATCATCAAGACAATGAGATCTATCAAGCAAATCTAAAATTCAGAATGATTTTATTCAAGTCGCAGTATTAATAGGATTTATATTTTTTCAATTTTGTATAAAAGTTAGTTCATCTCATAAAGTCCCTCTTTGAATAATTTCAAAAGTTCATCCGACTAAATCTTTTATCTTTTCCCAAAATCAATTTTGCCTTTCTTTCTCAAATTTAGAATTTCATATTTTAGAAAATAAATCCCTTATATGAAATTGAATTTCTTTATTTCTCCTTCAAGGATAACTAACAATATTAATTAAATAATTAAAAAGATTTAAAGTTATAGGAGTATCTATAAAAGTTGTATCTTTAATTTCTAAAATTACATCATTTATTTTTACATTTGATATTTTATTATTTTCAATATCAATCTGAAAAAGAGTAACAATTCATTCCATCAAGGTAATTGTCCCCACCTTTCAAAGTTTTATATTATTAAATTCATTTTCAAATTCGCTTTTTAATATATCTTCTAAAGCTCTTTTGATTAAATCTTCTTTTTTTTCATCTTTTAAAAATAATTCTTTTACTTTATCTATTTTATTTAATAATATTTTTTCTTCATCTTCTAATAATCAAAGATTTTTTATTAATTCCTTTTTATTATTAAACAAATCCACAGATCAGAATACAGTTAATTCATTAATAAAAATAGGAGGATAAAACTCTTTTCTTAATAAATCATTTAAACTAATATGATCTTTCTTGAGTTTTGAATGAATTATAATATTATTTCTTAGATGAAAATATAATGCACCTATTTCTCTTTCTAAAATTTTCTCTTTTGTATAATCAAAATCTTCTTTATACCTTTGGAATGCTTTTATAAGAGAGAATACTATTTTACTAACAGTTGATTTTCAGGAATTGTTATTTCAAGCAATAATAGTTAATCAATTAAGATTAACTTTAGCTTCTTTAATTTTTCAAATGTTTTTAATGATAATTTGCATAATATAATTATGATATTTAATATTTTAAACTATATATAAATTGTTAATTATTTCAAATTTTTCTTTTTCCAAAAGATTTTTCAAATTTTTATTTGAAATATTTCATTCTCTTTTTCCTTTATTTCCTTACAATAAATATTTTACATTTTCTGTTTTTTTACTATTCTCTTTTTGGAGAAATATATCGAAAGTAAAAAGGATTATTTTCTTTGTTTTTCATAATTATAAAATTAATCTATAAAAAAAATGGAAAAAATAATTTTAAATACGATAGAGGAAACTGTTGCGGATATTCGTGAATGAAAAATTATCATCGTGGTTGATGATGAAGATCGTGAAAATGAAGGAGATTTTATCACTTCTGCGGAGCTGATTACTCCAGAAAAAGTAAATTTTATGGCAACTCATGGAAGAGGACTTATTTGTGTATCTTTGCCAGAAGATCGTTGTGATGAACTAAATTTAAAATTGATGGTAGGAGAAAATACATCTTTGCATGCAACTCCATTCACTGTTTCAGTGGATTTGATTGGACAGGATTGTACGACAGGAATTTCAGCACACGATAGAGCAAAGACGATAAAAGCTCTTGTAGAAGAAAAAACTTATCCATCTGATCTTGGTCGTCCATGACATATATTTCCATTACGAGCAAGAAATCAAGGAGTCCTTGTTCGTACTTGACATACGGAAGCAACAGTGGATTTGATGAAATTAGCTGGTTTGAAATCATGAGGAGCACTGGTGGAGATTATGAATGAAGATGGAACAATGGCTCGCTTGCCTGAGCTTATGATAATCGCAAAACAATTTTGACTAAAAATTATTTCTATAAAAGATCTTATTGCTTATAGATTAAAAACTGAAACTCTCGTAGAAGAAGGAGAAAAAATTAAGCTTCCGACAGAATTTTGAGAGTTTAATCTTATTCCTTTTAAACAATTATCTGATGGATTAGAACATATTGTTTTGATGAAATGAAAATGGGAACAAGATGAATCTATTTTAGTGAGAGTTCATTCTTCTTGTATTACAGGAGATATATTTTGATCAAAAAGATGTGATTGTGGTATTCAATTACATGAGGCAATGAAAAAAATTGATGAAGCAGGAAAATGAGTTATTTTGTACATAAATCAAGAGGGAAGAGGAATAGGGCTTTTTAATAAAATTAAGGCTTATAAACTTCAAGAACAAGGATTTGATACCGTTGAAGCAAACTTGAAGCTTGGCTTTAAAGATGATGAAAGAGATTATGGAATAGGAGCACAAATTTTGAGAAGAGTAGGAGTAAAAAAAATGAAACTTTTAACAAATAATCCAATAAAAAAAATTGGTTTAGAAGGATATGGATTGGAAATTACTGATTTAGTTCCATTGGAAATTGAGCCAAATAAACACAATACTTTTTATATGAAAACAAAAAGAGATAAATTAGGGCATAATTTGGATACTTATAATTATTAAAAAAAATATTTCTCTAGGAAGATTTTCAAAAGATTTTTTAAAATTTTATTTGAAATATTTCATTCTCTCTTATAATTTTATCAGTTTTTTAGTTTAAAACTCTATTAAAAAAATTATGGGAAATTGAAAAAATATAAATATTATCGCAATAAGTACATCTATTTTGGCTACTTATGTACTTTTTTATATCCTTTATCTTGGGCAAAATATCATTTTACCGATTATTATTTCTATATTTCTTATCATTCTTTTTACTTCTTCTTATCGTTTTTTCTTCACTCATATCAAAAATAAATTCTTAAGTGTTCTTATTACATTCCTTTCTTTTTCGCTTTTTTTCCTTTTGGTATTTTTTATCATCAATTCTCAGATTAATAATTTTATAGAACAAATTCCAAGATATAGAGATGTTTTTCTCCAACTTGCACAATATATTTATAAAATTCCTGGGGTTGATACCGCAAATATTTCACTAGAAAAAGTTATTGCACAGATTGATTTTAAAAGCATTGCTTATTTTTTTACTGGTTCTATTACTTCTATTTTCTGAATGGTTGGAACAATAATTTTTTATGTTATGTTTCTTTTTGCTGAGATGAAATATTTTAAGTCAAAATTGAGCGATATCATTGTCGATAAAGAAAGAAAAAGATTTTATAATATTGTACTTCAAATAAATCAAGATATTAGTTCTTATTTTTTACTTAAGTTTTTTTCTGCTTGTGTGAATGGAACTTTAAGTTTTATCGTTTTGACTTTTTTTAGAGTTGATTTTGCTCTGTTTTTCGCCTTTCTTGTATTTCTCTTTGATTTTATTCCAAATATCGGATGAATATTTGCTATTTTAATACCTTTTCTTTACTGTTTTCTTCAATTTGATTCTATCTATGTTCCATTTTTAGTTTTTCTTTGTTTGGTGACACAACAGACTATAATGGGAAATTTTATAGAGCCAAGAGTGATGGGAGATAGACTTAATATCAGCCCTTTTATCATTATATTTTCTCTTATTTTTTGGGGAACTCTTTGGGGAATTCCATGAGCATTTCTTGCCGTTCCTATAATGACAGTGATGAATATCGTTTTTTCGAAATTTAAAACTACTCGTCCTATCGCTATTTTTATCTCTCAGAAATGAGAAATAAAGAAAAAATAAAAATAATTTTAATCAACAAAAAAAAGAAGTTTTACACTTCTTTTTTTTCTAATTTTTCAAATTCTTTTTCTTCTCAGTCAAAGCGAAAAAAAATCACAGGATTTTTTAGATTTTCATACACTTTTTTCAAATCAATTGTTGAAATTTGTATACTTTTTGTGGCATCTCACGGATTAAATAGGAAATAGTCATAATCAAAAATTTCTATATCTACAAAAAGAGGAATCTCCATATTTACAAATCAAAAGGGTGGAATACAACCAATCGTTCCTCAGATTTCTTTTGTGATTTCTTCTTGGCTTGCAAATCGTATATCTTTTGTTCCAAACTGGCTTTTGAAATTTCTGGCTTTTATATCTTTGTCTCCGAGAGTTGTCACGAGATAATATTTTTCCTTTGCATGAAAAACGATATTTTTGCTCCCAATTCACTCTAATCATTGTTTTTCTCTCAGTTCTTTTGAATGGTCACAACTTGTCGAGGCAATATGCTCAATTTCTTTGTAAGGAAGAGCGAGGTTTTCAAGAATATTTTTTATATTTTCGTGTATCATATTTTTTTAAAAATTATAAATTTCTTGTTCCTAAACTTTCGTTTTTTTTATTTTAGATATCTTTTACTCCGCCTTTTTTTCTCCCTTAATTGAAGGGAATGTCCAAAGTATTGGAGAAATTTAAAATACCACAGACTGTTTCAGATTTTCTTAAACAAACGGAATATCCTTAAATATATCCTGAAAAACTTGTATTGCAAGAGTTTGAGAAATAAAAAAAGGCGAGCTTGCAACTGTGAGAAAATCCACTTTTTCAAGATGTCTGAGGATAAAATATTTTTTTGCTGTATAATCTATATAATCAAGCTCTGGAGCAAAAAAATCAAGGTCAAGATTAATTATATTTGCTTCATAATTTTTTTCTAAACTTTGTTCATTTCGGATCTGTATGACTTTTTCTATCAATCACGATTTCATTGCAGGAACGATATAATTCCCAACATTAAGCTGAAAATTTGTGTAGGCAAAAATTTTTTCGAGGCTTTCACTTTCTTCTTGAGAAAGATAATTTTCTGATTCTCGCATATCTGAGTGAGCATCAATATGCAATAAAATATTTTTTTCATTTATGAGATTTTGAGATTTTGCAAGGTGCCAAAAGAAAAAAGCATGATTGTGATTGTCAAAAAGATAGCATTTTTTTATTTTTCCCTTGTAGAAAAAATCTATTTCATAAAAATTTTTTAGTCCACTGGAAGAAGCGAGATTGCCATCAAAATCAAAATCTTCAAAGACTATTTTGCTTCCTTGCTGTATTTTATCAAGAGAATATATTTTTTTCAGAGAGCTAACAAAAAGAGATTTATTTTCTCTTTGCTCAAAAGAAAAAGCATTGTTTCCGACAGGATTTTTTATAAAAAAAGCTTTTTTGTACATATTTTTATTATGAATTTTCTTCATAGTAATCAAACTTTTCTTATTTCAAAAATTTTATTTTCTATTTTTTCTATTTTATTTATAATAGACTAGTTCCGAAATAATTTTTTTATAGATACTTTTATTGACTAATAAGCCGAAAAGTAGGCTTTAAAATTAAATCTTGAGTTTTGGTTTTATTTAAGCCAAGAACTAGATAATA
>Ga0172367_10002529_pt1 | contig 24922 bp, 20 predicted proteins | sample Lak10m_FD_114542 | JGI IMG/M metagenome (GOLD analysis project Ga0172367, IMG submission 114542) | Freshwater microbial communities from Kabuno Bay, South-Kivu, Congo - kab_022012_10m | ecosystem: Environmental > Aquatic > Freshwater > Lake | place: Democratic Republic of the Congo: South-Kivu...
CCCGTTGTCTTTGATAACTCGTTCATACTCAGTCCAAAGCCTAGCCATATCGATGATAGAATCCCATTCGCAAGCCGTTGTTCCATAAGGCAAATCGCAAAGGATCATATCAACGGATTTGCTGGGAATGGACGGCATCAGGTCAAGGCAATCGCCTAAATGTATCTTGTTTTCTTCTAGCATGTTTCACCGAAAGAATTAATTTGCTCTTCGTGACATCACAACATTTTTCACTTTCCCCGCGTCCTCAATACAAAGGGCGGGGGTTAGTGGGTTAGTACCTAAGAGCATGACGGGCGTGGTTTGTAGTGCATCCAAGAGATACTTGGGGGAAAAGGTAATCTTGCGATCGTGGCTTGTGAAACCATCATCTTTTGATTCATAAGATAAACCTGATGCGTCGTTTAAAGTGATACAAAACTTATTGCCCTGTGATTGGTGCGCAAGTGTCAAAGGTGCGTTGGCTTTATCTTGTGCAAACAATAAGGCTTCTTTGATTGATTGGATATGTGCAGAGGTGAATTTGATCATATAATCATTGTCTTTTGGAATGATTGCTTTGTAATCTGGGAAATCCTCATTGATCAATTGAACAGAGAGAACAAATTCATCATTTCTTGCAATGAACAAAGCGTTCTTAGTTGACCAAATGCGAATGTCAAAGTTACCATTCAACACATCACAAATCAAAGCAATTTGCCCCCTTGGGATTAAGGCGGTCAAGTTTGCGTTGAAATCAAGTGTATAGTGAGTTAATCGGTAACCATCTGTAGCGCAAACAATTTGCTTATCATCTTGGTTCTTTGAGATATAGACCCCCGTCAATCTGATTCTTGATTCCTCTTGACCTGTTGACACAACGCAAGTTGACAAGGCGTCTTTAAGTTCAATGATCTCGGTATCTGTTAAGAGATGGGCATCCTCAAACCCCTTCTTTTCAAGTGCCTTGGTAATATCTGGGTAATCATTAGAATCAAGTACTTGGTGGGTGATTTCTGCCTGCCCCGCTTTGATCTTTGTATCATGGATTTCAATGGTTTTGTAGGTTGGTAGTAGCTTGGCAATTGCTTCACCAAGTACTAAAACACTAAAGGAGCTATCACCGTCAAAGTCACAATCCACAAGCCTATGTGTAATCGTTGTTTCTAAGTCAGTACTAGAAACACGGATAAACTTATTCCCGCTATCTACAATGCAATCAAGTTGAACATACGCCAAGTATTCAGGTGTTTTCTTTCTCTTAGCAACGGTGATAACTTCCTTTAGGGGCTTTACATTAGTTTTCAATGATAATAAGATTTTCATGGTTTAAATCCTTTAACAAGTTTTGCGTTTTTGTCTTAATCCTTAGAATCCTAAGAGAATACTCATGGGCTTTTTTGCCTTTGCCGGCATAGGCCTTTATGGCTTTGTACTCATCCCAATCATGAATTTCTAAATAGGTTCTAAGAGCTTTTACACCAGCTTTAATAAGATCGCAATTTTCAATTTTCTTTTTTTCACACCATAGGCGGGGGGTTGCCTGCATTGCCCCAAAGCCTTTACCGTCAAAGGCAATTGCGTTTTTTGTGAACTTAGATTCTTGGAAAGCGATTGAAACGGCTAAGATGGGATCAACTGCTTGTTCGTTGGCTTCTTTAACTACCAATTTACAAGTACTAAGACGATCTTGGAAAGTTGCGCCTAATTTCTTTGAATAGGCAACTGATTGATCTTGTGTAAATAGTGACAAGATGAATAGATAACATAGCATAAGATTTATCCTATTGGTTTTGAAAGGTGTTTAAGTATGACTAATGAGTCTAAATTGTCAAATTCTAAAATGATTTTACCAAGCACACCCACCGAACGAAGATTACTGGCATCTCATTCACCTTTATTCTTTGATGTTTATTACTGTGGTATGCAGTACGCTAAACACCGCGCGGAATGGCTTAAAAGGTTGGAGGATGAACGCAAGCAAGCAATCCAAGAGAGGAGGAAAAATAGAATTTTGTTACTTGCCCCCCGCTCACATGGTAAAACAGAACTAGCGGTAACATATGCGCTGCGTGCTATTTGTTTAAATCGAGATGTTCGTATCTTGTGGATTTGTGCAAGCGCCCCCCAAGCTGAACGCCGTATGTCCCGCGTTAAAGAACTTTTAAAGAGTGAAAAAATCATAGAGGATTGGGCAAGTGATATAGATGCGGGTTGTCTACCTTTTGAAGGTGGAGGGGAAAGCTGGACGCAAAGGCAAATCTATGTAAAAAGAAAAAATCATAGCGTTGATCCCACAATTCAAGCAATTGGTTCAGGTGGCGCAATTACAGGGGCGCACTTTGACATAATCTTAGCGGATGACTTGGAGGATGATGATACTGTTTATTCTCTCACAAGTAGGGAAAAAACGCGCCGATGGTTTCGTGGTACTGTTCAACCAATGTTAGAACCTGGTGGGCTTATGATTGTAATCGGTACAAGGAAGCATCACGATGATTTATATGGTCATTTAAAAGTTGATCCCACGTGGTCAGTACTGGAGAACCCCGCGATCATTAAGTGGCCGGAAAGCTATGAATATGAAACAAAAGAAATCAATGGTAAATCACGCATAACAGGCGTTAAGGTGGTAGGAAATCCCATAGTACTTTGGCAAGAACACCGCCCCTTTGAAATGTTGATGGAAGAGCGAATGACCATAGGGTCACAAATGTTTGCGAGGGAATTTTTAAACCAAGTTCAAGACGATTCTGCTTCTGCGTTTAAATGGGAGTGGTTACAACATGCACAAGAGAGAGGAAGAAACTTAAGTTTCTATGAAATTCCACAGCATATTAACGCCGAACATTTTGACATTGTGCAAGGTTGGGATTTTTCACTTGTACAGAATGCACAACATGCAGAAACAAAAGATAGCGATTTCACCGTAGGGACTACTTGGGCAAGAGATAGGAGAACGGGGGATCACTATTTATTAGGTTTGTTTAGGAAACGGGGCATGAGTACAAGCGAGCTTAAGAATGCAGTAGTGAGAGAATATGAACGCTTTAGGGGCAAAGTTTACGCGGTAGCAGTTGAACGAAATGCCTTTGGTGAATTGCACTATGTAGGTTTGAAACAATCCACCGATTTACCTTTAAGGCCTCACTTGACAACTGGAGCAAAAAAAGCGAGTCCGTGGGATGGTGTTACTTCTCTATCTGTACTCTTTGAGAATGGCAAAGTGATCATTCCTAGTAGGAGTGCTATAGATAAAGAAATAAGCGACCCATTAATTCAAGAGCTTTGGGGGCTTGGGAGGGAAAAGCATGATGATACTGTGATGAGTTTATGGATTGCTCATTGTGTACTAAGAGAAGAACGATTTCGGCATGTCATTAGTTTTGGAGATCGTGAATACATTGATGATCGGGATAACATGGTCAACGGGTTAAACGAGCAAGAAAACAAAGATTTACATGAAATCTTGACAAGTTGGGATTTTGTAAATGATTTTGATGATGAAAAGTAATGACTAAGTTAATATTATCTAAGATAGGAGTAAAAAGATTATGAGTTCATTTTATAAGACAACAAAACTAACATCTGATACAGAGGTTATTTTTAAACGAAGCAACACAAGTACAAGTTTTGCAGATTACCCATCAAACGCTCAAGTTTCTTGTAGTGGTTTGGGGCTTGGTACTTTTGATGTGTATATCTTGCCATGTGGTGAATCCGTGTTCAAATCCCACATTTTAGGCGCAACACAAGATGATACTGTCATGATTGCAGGCAAAGACGCCCCTTTGTTTGATCAAATCAAAGTAGTATTCAATGACAATGCTGGTGATGTGATCGCAACTTTGACCACTTGGGAACGAGGTTTATAAAATGGCAACTTTGTATAAAAATAAAGGTGGCATCCCCGAATCTGAAAAAGGCCAAGCGGGGGGCGTGGCAACCCTTGACGAAACAGGTAAAGTACCACTATCACAAATCCCCGGCGGTATGGGTCAAGGAACTGTAGATTCTGTCAACGGTGTTTCCCCCGATGTAAACGGGGATGTTGTGATAACAACAACCAACATTTCAGAGGGAACTAATTTATATTGGACACAAACACGCTTTGATGATGCTAGCTCAGTGATTTCACAGTCTATCATTGGATTAGAAAGCGATCTTTCAGAAGAGATCACAGATAGAACCAATGCAGACAGTGCATTAGCTTCACGCGTTACTACTGCAGAGGGTGAAATTGATACTTTACAAACTGATATGCTTGGCAAAGCATCAAGTTCATCTGTTACCGATTTAGCTTCACGCGTTACTACTGCAGAGGGTGAAATTGATACTTTACAAACTGATATGCTTGGCAAGGCGTCAAGTTCATCTGTTACCGATTTAGCTTCACGCGTTACTACTGCAGAGGGTGAAATTGATACTTTACAAACTGACATGCTTGGCAAGGCTTCAAGTTCATCTGTTACCGATTTAGCGTCACGAGTAACCACCGCCGAATCTGATATTGACGATTTACAAGCTGACATTCTGACATTGAACGCGGGGGTTGATTTACGTGCTTTAGAAGCTGATTTACAAAGCGAAATCACTACTAGAACCAATGCAGACAATGCCCTTGATCTAAGATTGGATCAGGTAGAGGCTCATCATTTATATAGCAATTCTTATTATGTGAACGATAATGTCAATGATTTTCAAGCGGTACTCAATGAGATTGGTGCAGATCAAGGCAATGTTATCTATGCGTCCGCTGGTTCTTATGGTGGAGCAACCTTAGAAATCACAGATAAAGGGAATTTAGGCATTATTTGCCCAAATGCAGGCAATACCATATGCGAACTTGCGGGCGGTCGTGGTTTATCTATTGGGGGGACTAGTGAACGCATACGCATTACAAATCTACAGATTGAGGGGGCTACTAGTATCACAGGCACAAAAGGTCGGCATATTTTCCAAAGCGTTCAGTTTTTAGGCGGTCTTACAATTGACGGCGTAACTGATTCAAGCGCAACCTATATGACCTTTACCGATTGCGAATTTGCAAATCAAAACATTCTGATTTCAAATCTCACAAATTGCACAATTTACTTTAATCGTTGTAACCTAAGCAATCTTAGAATCATCCCCTCAAATGTTGCCAGTCCTTTCTTGATCATCGTTTCAGAATGTGCGGGACTTAACACACTTCAAACTAATTTAACAAGTGGTGTTGCAATCGTTGGTCGTACTGGTTATTCAAATAACACCGTGAAAACCTTTACAACCTCCGCAAATTTCATTAGTTCTTTAGGCGTTGAAACCTCTTTTACGGGTAGTTATTCAGAACTTAGGGATAAGCCTAGTCTAGTAACCGCTAGCACACAACTAAGTGACTCCGCAAGCCTACTTAGAACCAGTGATAAAGGCGTTGCGAATGGCGTTGCCGAACTTGATGCCAACGGCTTAATCCCAAATCACCACATTCCCCCGCTTGCTCTCACAAAGCCTTATGTAGTTCAAACGATTGCAGAGAGAAACGCATTAACGGGGATTAATACGGGCGATGTTGCTATTGTGATTAATGATCCTACACCATCAAACAATGGCAATTATATCTATGATGATACAATCCCTTCTTGGATTGCTCTATATAATCCAACCGCCCCCGTCAATAGTGTAAATGGTCAAACCGGTACAGTTACTTTATATACGGGGGATATTACTGAGGGGCAAGGGGCACAAGGCGAAGCATCTAAATTGTATTTCACTGACTCAAGGGCTTTAAGTGCATCCGTCACAAGTAGCATTAATACGGACGACAAAGCACCAACAACACAAGTGATTAAAACTTATGTGACTGGTATCACTGACGCTCTCGACACAAGGCTTGATAGTGTAGAGAGTAGCATTACAACATTTGCGACTACCACCTATGTGGATAATGGTTTATCAGCTAAACTCAATTCATCAAGCTACACCGCAAGCGATGTACTCAATAAGGTTTTATCCTTGGATGGTAGTGGATCAGGTCTAGATGCTGATCTTTTGGACGGTTTCCACGCAAGTAGTTTTGTTCAAATGACAGGTGCACAATCAATTGCTGGCGTAAAGACTTTCTCAGATGCTCCAGTAGTACCTGATCAAAATGCTAGTGATAATTCTACTAAGTCCGCAAATACTAAATATGTTGATTCAGCAATCACAAGTGTGCAAGCAAATATAGGGGCAAGTGGTACTTTAGTGTATAAAGGTACTTATAATGCTACCGCTAATAGCCCAAGCCTTGCAAATGCTAAAAAGGGTTTCTTTTATCAAGTATCGACAAGTGGTACACTAGCGGGGATTTCTCTTACTACAAATGATCAGATCGTATTCGTTGCGGATGTAAGCGGGGGCGTCGTTCAAGCTACTGATTTCATTGTGATTGACAATACTGAGAGCGGTTTATCAAGTGGTGGTGTTGCTCTAGCAAATATTGGCAATGGTACAACAATGCAAGCGGGGATTTACTATATCTATGATGGATCAAGTAATATTTCTATCAATGTCCCCGCTCGTAATGTTACTCAAGGAACAGGTGCGGTTACATACCTTCGTATTCGTGGGACGGGTCAAGTTACACTTAATGCTACGGGGGTGGCAGGTGGTGAATTTATTGTTTATGGTGATAGTGGCACACTCCAAGGCGTAAAATCCGTCGTACTGACTAAGGCTGGGGAATATAAGCTTGTATGTACTAGAAGAACGGTTAGTGGGGCAGTTTATGCCCAGTGGGATGTCACCGTATCAAATGATCGTGCATTAAGAACAACTGATGATTTGGTGGAGGGTACAACAAACAAGTACGCAAGCCCATCAAATGTACGAGCCTTGATCAGTGCTACTTCCCCAATCGTGTATACTCAAGCTACGGGGGTAATCAGTACTACTCTTACTCAATACACCGATGAACTTGCTCAAGATGCTAGTGCAAGCCTCTTGACTACTGGTACTCATACGGGGATTTCATACTCTTACAATGACGCAAGCAATAAGATTGATAGCACCGTTTCTCTTAGTAGCTTCTCTATTAATGCTCTCTCAGATGTCGACACCGCTAGTGTTGCACCTACAAATGGCCAATCGTTAGTTTGGGAAAGTGCTAGTTCACTTTGGAAACCAGGGACCGTTTCAGGTGGGGGCGGGGGTAGTTTACCAACGATTGTTAGTACTACAAGTAATGCGTATGTTCCCCCATCTCTAGCATCCAGTATTTTGGAAGTCACTTATCTACTTAGCCCTACCGCTAACGCAACAGTTACACTGACAAACATTGTACCTAGTGTAAGCAATGCGGGGTTGAAACTGAATTTCAAAAAAATAACCGCTTTCCTCGTCACCATAAATCCTAGTGCTGGCGTAACAATTGACGGCTTAACCGCTGGCACAGATATCATTCAGCAATATGCTTGCTTGACAATTCAATCCACTGGCACAAATTGGATTATTATCTAAGGAGTAGCGAATGAGTTTCTTAATCAAACCTTATGATGGTCATGTTGGCGTATGTATCCTAAACCGAACAACGGCGTCATCTAGCAATACTTGGACAATTCAAGGCGGTACTTTTACCCCTACAATCAATGCCGATGATACCGTTGGTCTTGAAGGTGGTTTTCGTTATTTCATCACATGGAATTGGGCGTTCTCTAATAACACCACCGCTTTTCTTCAGCGTGGCTTTAGTGCAACTTTAACTACCGATTTATCCCTCGTAACTTGTGGGACAAATTTATCATCCCGTGTGAGTAGTACTTTTGACCGTCTACAAACTACAGAGGCGACAATTGTATTTGACTCACCTTGTGATAGCTATGTAAACAATCTAAATTCCAGTTTTGAATGTCCTTCTTCTTCTCTCTTGATCTGGAGATTTCCACTATGAGCTATGACGGTCAAACATCAAGACGCCCTCGATATGTTTCATATTTTACGGGGAATGCAACTAGTATCACAATCCCTTTAGGTCTTACAACTTGTCATTTTCTTAGACGAACTACTAGTACTTTCAGTATTTGTTTACTACGACTACAAGGTGATGCAGGTTATGCAACAACTACGCTTTCTTCGCATTTTGAAAATACTCTAGGCTCTAGCAATCATTTAAACAATAGATGTATGTGGTATACAAATGGAAGTACCGTTTTAGAAAAATGGTATCCACCCATTTCACAAGGTCTAGCATCAAGCCGTTATTTTGGTAATGACAATTTCGCAAATTCAACGGGCAATGGTGGCAATATGAGAACGGATTGGGAGATTTAATATGTCATATATTCCAACACAATCAACAAATCAATCCGTTTTTGCTCTTGAAACCGGCTTTGATTCCGTTATCGGCACAATTGATGCAACATACAATCCTAGAATTTTGGATGGTTCAGAACTTCATCAATTTTTCACTAGACAATCGCATTATGTAGGTAGGTATGTTGAGGGTATTACAACAAATACAAATGGGATTACTTTCCCTCAAGGTTGGTATTTTGTCCTTGATCCATCCATGTTCTACTCTTCAGGTACTACATATGTTAGAACGCCTTATTTAACATGGAATATCAACGGCGTGGATGTTTTACCACGCTTTCAAAGTCATTACCTTAGCGACCAAACAACTGGCTCCAATGCTTCATACCGTGGACTTAGGTTTTTGGATTGTTCAGCAAGTAGCCAAACCGTCAAGATCATTGCAAGAGCTGCGGGATGGGCAAGCATGGGGAATTGTTATTTTGATAATCAGCAAGGGACAACAAATACCGCAGGACGACATAAGTCAAATATCATGGTCTATGCAATTGATGCGACTACCTATCAAAACCCAACCGTTAGAACTTTAGACGCATCAGAAACTATAGGTGCATGGGGATCAGGTAATACTATCCCTCAAGAAGGTCTAAACAAGTTTTGGGTAAATACAATCGCTAAGACGGGGACAATTACAGCACCTACCCCAACACAAGCGGGGGATTGGTTTGGTTTTATGCAACTACAAAATGATGCAACCTCACCGATTACAATTGTTGGCAATGGTCAAACACTTGTGAGTAATGTAGTGGGCAATCAAACTAATACAAACAACAATACATTTAAATGGGTATGGACTGGGATTAGGTGGGTAGAGGTACCTATCTCTCAAGACGGATTTGTAAAGTTTGGATAGTATGAAAACCTTATTATTTTTTACTTTGATCTTTTTGTCACCTATTCAAGCAAGCGAAGAGGACGCACTAGTCAACTTGTTTGCGCAAGAGCTTAGGAACTTGAAACTTGAAATCGCAAGGCAAAAAGAAGAAAATAGACAACTAAAACAACAAAATGACGAACTGAAGGAGGCTTTAAATGGCTGTGAGAACAAAAACATCAAAATCTCAGAATACTTCAATCTTGGATTTAGTACCATCGGAGCAATTGCAGGGGGATTCTGTGCCTTTGGAAAATAAAACCTATGGAACAGAAAACTTTTCTATCAAAGAAATGGAGTACGCAAATTGTGTTATTCCTACCGAGTTACTAGACAACGCGCAAGAGGTACTAGAGAACCTACAAATCCTTAGAAACGAACTTAAGCGACCGATCAAGATCATCCCCGGCGGTGGTTATAGGGATTTACAATTAAACACACAATGCAAGGGGTCAAAGAATAGTCAACACTTGCAAGCTAAGGCCTCAGATATTCGCGTTGAAGGTGTAACGCCTGCACAAGTCCAACAAACCATTTTAAAGCTAATTGAGCAAGGTAAAATGAAAAAGGGCGGTGTAGGTATCTATGAAACCTTCGTTCATTATGATGTGCGTGGCACTCTCACACAATGGAAGGGGTGACAAATGGATAACCAAACAATCACAATATCAATTGCAGGCCTATCAACTTTGATCTCTTCTGTATATCCTATCTATAAATCACTAAGTGATAAAGAACAAAGATTAGTACGATTAGAGCAAGAGATCAAGAGATTATCGGATAAACATGTATCTATTGAACAAGAGCTTAAATCTATGGATACAAAGCAAGATAAACTTGTGTCAGAGATTTCAGATATTAAGGTTTTACTAGGTAGGATTGAAGAGAGATTAGTAAACCTACAAGCAAAGAAAAATATTTAATTATCCCCAAATCGTATAGGTATCATTCTCTAATTTGCTTTCTGCATTCTTTGACCATAGGCGCATAAGTGTAGGCGAAGCCTCTATAGGTGTATCTGGGCAAAATGTTTGCATTGAAGAAATCATTACTTGCTTTAGGCGTTTAGCTGCTGCTTGGGCTTTGTGTTCTGGTGATTCAATAATGATTTCATCGTGGATAAAAACAACGGGGCGGGAATCATACAAAGGACTTGAGGGATCAGCAAAGCACTCAAGCGCAACATGAAAGAGGGCGTCTTTTGCCCCGTCGCTTGCAAGGCCTTGAAATGGCGTGTTACATGCTTGAGTAAAGGAAACCCGCCCCCTCTTTCTTTGTGATTGGGGAATAAGTACAAAGCCTTGTTCTTGTGCGTGTTGTGCATGGTCTAACCAATCCCACAACTGCCAAGCGTCGAACCATTGGTTTTTTAGTTCTTGCGCTTCATCCCTTGTTAAATTGACACCGTAACCTTTTGCATATGCCATAAATGAACTTGCGCCCATACCGCCGGGAAATCCAAAGTTACAAGCCTTTGCGCGTTGTCTTTGTTTCTTAATCTCTTTATCGCCTTGCGCTTTCCTGGTCATGCCGTCTTCATAGGTAATCCCAAGCATTTTACACGCAAACCAAGTATGCGGATCAAACCCCGAATCCTTTTTATACATACTTAAAAGCGGGCTTTCGTTGCCGGTCATTGAGTAGTGACATTGTGCAAGTGTTCTTAGTTCTGCAGCATCATAATCACATGCTACAAATACAAACCCTTTACTAGGTACAAAACAATCTCTAATCCCTTCGCGTCTTGGTAGGTTTTGAAGATTGGGGTCTTTTGAACTGGTGCGCCCCGTTGCTTGAAGCACTTCATAATCACATCGTAATCTTCCATCCATAAGAGGCAAATTGACCATTTCCACCGAGTCCATATAGGTACTTAGTAATTTAGTCACTTCTCTATATTCTAAGAGAGATAAAAGATCAGGGTCTTCGCTTTCCTCTAGCGCCGATTTATCCATACTAATCCCGCCCGTATCTGTTTTCTTAATCTCTTTTTTCATAGATTCATAGGCTTGTTGAACTCGTGCTTTGATCATTGTTTTATTCTCTTTGATTTCATTCTTTTCACGCTTGAGGATATCAAGATCAAGTAACGGCTGTTCTTGCTCTTTGATCGCATCCTCTAAGCTCTTTTTGACAGATGAAACCTTAGAGGAGTCTACACAAATGCCATGCGACCCCGTCAATCGTAAAGCGAAATCATAGGCGGTCTGTTTAGCATGTCCCATAATCTCATCTTGGGGGATTTGTGACATCTGGACTTGATAAACCAACATGGTATACATGGCATCATACACCGCATAAATCTTTGCTTCATGTGACCAAATATCAAGCGATTGATTGCGGAAGGAATCATATTGATAACGAACAGAATCCGCCTGCTTGGATGAAGCAATATCAATCATGAAATATTTGTACACAAGCCCCGCAAGGCTTAGTTTTCCTACCTTTGTTCCGTTTACATCCATAACCCCAACACCCTCACCACCATGTGCGATTTTGTGGAGTTTCTCAATAATACCGGTATCATGAACACGCCCTTCTTTGAGAGCTTTGAACACTGGAGAATATAGGCTTGGGTATGTTGCACAAATCACCGATAAATCAAATGCTGCATTGTGCATAATGATTGTTTTGTTTGTGTCTGTGAATACTTGTTTTAACCAAGTGTAGAGCTTATCATCAAATCTTGCGATAAATGAATCAGATTGACCTTGTTCATCAAGTATAAAGGCGGTCAAGCAGACGGGGGCGGGAACATTGTTATCCACAATTAGATGTGTTTCTGTATCAATAGCGATAAATTTCATAGGTTTCCTTTGTGTTGTTAAGGTGCTTTATTCTATGAAATGTTTTTAGCTTTGTCAATAAATTTTAAAAGATTAAATAGGCAACAAATAAAAAAAACCCGCACGGCCAAGAGATGGACGCACGGGTTTTCTTTTCACCTTAACCCCCTCGAAAGGAGATAATTAAAATATATCCTATAAAACAAGTTTGTCAAGAATTTATTTCAGAGTGATTCACTTTTTTTTAAAATGGCAAGTCGCCATCTTCATCATCATCGCTTTTTGCTTGGACTGCTGCGCTTGTGTCAACAGACATCCAATTAGTTTCAAGGAAGGCTTTATCATTCTTGCTCTTCTTTTCAACAACTCTACAACGAACTTGATGATTTACTAGAGCGGACTCAGAACCACCATTACAAGCGTTAATGACAACCTCAGCGGTAACTTGTGAACGAAATTCGGGGGGCAACACTGAGCAAACAAACGATTTCAAGGCTTCAATGTTTCCTTTTTGCTTCCAAGCAGGAACGCCGGTGAGTTTGTACATGTGCTTGACTGGTGTACCTGTTTGCATACTGCTACTTGATACGATGGACGCCTCGATGATGATGTAATCTGAACCGTCGTTTTGGCTTGTGAGGCCTTTAACGGCTTCAATTTGTAGGATGTGATCACCTGCGGAGATGTTATCACGTGAAACGCGCGCTTGTGTTGCTTGTGCAATCTGAGAAGCGTATTTACTAATGTCAAATGTCATTTTGTCATTTCCTTATTTAAAGGGTTGAGCATGTTTGATAAGTTCAAGGTAGCATATTTTTCTAGTTTGTCAAATTATTTTACAAATTATTTATTATTCTTTGTTGCATAGATTAATCTTTGCTTTTGCCCTGTTGTGTCTTGGATATATTGGGCATCTCTCAAAGCCTTATTAAATGATTTAGCAAATAATCCCATGTTTAAAATAGACATATGCACTTCATCAGCTGTTTGCCCCGGTCTATGTGTTCTCGCTAGTAATTGTTCCCAAGTGCTGGGGTGTGCTAATGGGTGAACTATGATTTGATTATGCCACGCTTGAAGGTTCTTCCCTGTGCCATGTGCTTGAATACTCATAATTGCCGTATGTGCCTTGTGTTTATTTGTATCAAGTCTTTTTGCATCCTCATCACCTGCGCCATATAACTCACAATTCAAAGCTTCTTTGAGTTTATGCGCAAGGGCGGCGTAAGCACACCATATTAAAACAGGTTCAGACTGTTCAAGAGTCCACTTTTTAACATAGTCAATTAAGTACTCATCAAGCCAAATTGCTTTAGTTTTAGGTGGTTCTCTATCTTTAACGCTCTTCCAATTTTGCCAAGCAATCGCAAGCCCTTTAGGCGCTTGGGGTGTTTCTGCATACTGGGAAATCAAAGAGATACTATCAAAACTAGATCGTTCAAGCATTTGAAACGCAGCACGCCCCCACGCCCTTTTGTACTCAATCCACTCAGAATCTACTTCTCTATTTTCCCAATCCCAAGTGTACACAAACCCGCAAGAGATTTGCCCCCAAACTCTCAGTAAAAAGGCATCTTTAGGCGTCCATAGGTCGCTTGATTGAAACATTGCGTCAAGTTGATCGGTATCTAGGATTTCATTAGTTGCGCTCACAATGTCATTTGTACTCATAGCAATTGCAATGCTCTTTTTTAAACTATTGGGCATTGTGATCTTTTCTTTGTTTAGTACCAAAGAAGCCCCAACCTCTTGACTCTTAGTAATCACAATCCCTTTTGATCTCTGTAATCGCTTTAAGTATTCATCTTTTGATCCACCTTTTACAATGTCACTGACTAGCTTGGAGGGCAAGCCGTCCTCTATACTCAAACACCATTCTTGTACGATCTGGGCAACTCTAGGAATTGGGGAATAAACCCCAAGCGCCCAAGATGCCAAATGCGAATAGTCGCTTATTGACCTTGCTACCAATGTACCACTTAACGCGCAAAACATAGGAGTGAACTTAAGCATATAATTATCAAGCCTTCTCACTCTCGCACTCTTTAAATTACGTAGACAATGAGCCTCATCGCAAATAATCAGATCGGGGGCGTAGTCCTCAAGCTCTTTTAGTCGCTTGGGTGAACTGAGAGTTTCATAAGATAAAACTTTCATCGCTTTCAAGTCCCAATGTAAACCATAAGCGTTTCTATCTGAGAGATGTTGAGTAATCATGAAAGCAGGCAACAATAATAAAGGGCGTTCAGCTCTCAAAACGGTTGGGAGGAGCATAGAAACTAATGTTTTACCTTCACCACAAGCAACAAAACCAAGTAACCCCTTGCGATCAATGGCTTGCCATAGCATTTCATTTTGAATAGGTCTTAGCTGTTGTTTGCCTTCTGGTTTCTTTAGGTATTTTGTTAAATCGTTAGTATGTTCAATTTTATCTAAGGGAACTAATCGGAGGCGTTCCCATTCAGTAGCAATCATTTTTAAATTAGACTCTTCGGATTACTGTGTTCGCATTTGCAATTAGTAAACTTCCGACCCTTGTAAACTCATCACTCATAGGATCAATGTAAATCGCTGTGGTTGTCTTTGACCAACTTTGCGAAGCTAGTAAAGATTGAAACGCATTCCACCCTTTACCATAGTCAACTTGTGACAAATGAAACACTTGAAATTGATTACAAATCATCTGAATTTCTTCTCTAAAGGCTTCATAAAAAGATACGGGGGCGATGGTGCTTTTTTGTGGCATACAACCAATAAACAATGATCTGCGTTCATATGGTGGAACGATTGATAAAGGTTTTTCAATCTGTGCTTGAATCTTTGCCTCTACTTGCTGGGGAACTTGTGTAGTAGGTGCAACTTGTGCAGCAGGTGCATTTTGTGATTTAGGCGCTGTGAGTCCTAGCTTGCTTGCTAGATCAAGCCCTTGTGTCTGTGTCATAGTGTCTATCTCTTTTCTTTTTAAAAGACATTCGGAGCGGTAGGGGCAACCCCCAAATTTGAAACATGATTCAAGGTTCTTTTCAACCTCGTTTTCTTCTTTTATAGCATCAAATTTCATCTTGTCAATTGTTTTTACAATCTCATCAAAATGATCTGAGTTCTCTTGTCTAGTGAGTACATATGAAACACTAGACGACCAAGCGGGGGATTTTGTACCATAATACACATGCACAAGTTCCACCTGTTCAAGGGTGGGCATGTTATCAAATACCGCCTTAGCATAGATATTCATCTGAACATCATACCCCAATTCTTTTGATGTTTTTGTGTACTTCTTTGAACTGGTGGTTTTATGATCAATGATTCTTACAAACCCTTGCCCCTTATGGAGTAAATCAATAAACCCCATGATGGGAACGGGCGATTCTTTGATAGGTAGGACTTCATGAATACCTAATTCAATTGATAAATCCTCTGAGGGGCTTGGGAGAAACTCAAGCCCTCTTTTAGCGATTTGCCCAATATCCGAATCAGGAATATCTAAGCCATCTCTAAAATAGGCCTCAATGACACTATGGATTTCTTTCCCTAGTTCTGTTGATGCGCTTGATGGGCTTGGTAACCCTACAATCTTTTGTAAATACCATTTACGGGGGCAATCAAGATAGGTTTTAATCTGTGATGCAGAAACATGTTTAAATTCACCCATTATTCTTTATCACCATACTTCTCTTTAGCTGCTTGTTCTCGTTGTTCTGGTGTGGTTGCTTTGCCTATTGCATCTTTGATACTAGATACGCCTAAAACGCTCTTGATCAAATTATTACTATCAAACTTGATACTGCCTTTAGTGCTGCTAGCGTCGCAAGTAACACCACCAACGGGGACGCCTTCCGAATACTGCGCTAAATATGTTTCTTGTGAAATCCTAGTAGTGGGAAAGCTAGGTAGCCACCTATGATCATAAACACCACGCTTTTCAAGTTTCAATTCCGCCCCGCTCTTTTTATCCTTTATAAGACCAAAGAACTCAATTGCTTTGTTTACCTTTGCACTAGTCCATTTATTTTTATCTATGGGGAAATTCTCTTTGATCAAGATGTCTACGATCTCAGCAGGCTTCTTAAGCTCTTTAAGAAGTGTAGATAATCTGAGTTTCAAAGGTTCAGTGAATACAGCGATTAAGGGATCAACTTTTGGCAAATCAAACAACGATTTAGGTTCTTCTTGATCTGGTGCTTGCTTAGGTTCTTGGATTTGGTAAATAAACCCCGCTTCACAAGCATCACCCGAAAACCCACAAACATTGTTCACTTGTAGAAAGTTGCATGATTGCTTTTTATCTACATCCTCTTTAAATCCGCAATTACTTAGTAATGCTTGTAAAGGGTCAACATTCTCATTTTCTTGCTTGATTGCCTGGTTGCTTGGTGCTGGTGCTGGTGTTGCTGCTTGTGTTTCAATCTTGGGGCTTGTGTATTGTGTGAACTCTTGGGGAGGGGTTTCTTTTCTTGGTGGAGATACTTTGACAAGACTAAACGCGTTAATATTGCCCCTCAATCTGTGAAACTGTAACTTATACCCATTACAAACCTTATCTTTGTATCTCATCAATCTACGGCCTAAATTAACAATGTTTAAAGTAACGCCGTGTAATAGTGTTTCTTGGAGCATTTCAAGATGAGAATCGTCTTGTCTTTTGTTCTTAAGTGCATTGAGTAAATCTTGACTAGTCCAAGTTTGACCAACACCGACTTCTTTTTGATACACATATAAAGATTGAAATAGGTTTGAAAGATCATCATTTTCCCTTGAAACGATTTCAGAGCGGGACATCTCTACAATATCAATCTTTTCAAAGCCTAAGAGCTTTCCAACCCACGCAACGGGGTACTGTACCCAATCAGCCCATTCGGTAAAACTGCCCATAGAACTAAGTTCAATGCTTAAGGCTTCAATGTCTGCATGCTCTTGATAACTCTTTTGGATTGTGAGCATATCGCGCCAAATTGAGCTTGTATTTTGAGAAGCATAACTCACAATATCCTTATGTTTAAAATCGCTTCGTTCAGATGGGTTATCTAGATCAGATACTAATCGAACAGTGATTACACGCCTATCAGTATCAGCCTTAAGAACTGCATTGTTTGCCGTGCCTGCAAAGAATGTTTTAATCTTGACGGATGTCATTTCACTAGAACCAAGTCTACGGGTTTTATAAACTGTGCTTGTGAGCATAGCATCAAGTCCGCCTGTACCAAGTGAATTTGTGATATTGTCGATCACTATATAATCTTCACCGCTTAAAAGTAGACCATCTAAGCGCTTTTCAAGCTCTTCTGTTTTCTCTGGTGGGATAATGATTGATGGGTGCTTGATACCATAAACACCGGCCAAGGCTGTTTGAATGAATGTTGTTTTACCTGTTGCCTTAGAGTTTGCAGACACTAGAAACAAGGGGGCGGGGGCGTCAATCTTTTTACGAAATCCCGCAGTAAATAAAGTTGCTAGTGCCATAAGCCTATAAGACTCTTGAGCAAATGGGAAATCGCAAAATAGATCAAGCAGCCTTAAAGCGGATTCTTTAGCGTCTTTGATACTTGAAGGGATGTTTAAAAGAGAACTTGAATTAAAATGCTTGACTGGGGCATAAAAGCACGCTTGCGCCTCGCAAAACCCTTTATGTGCTTGCAATGGTTCAAAAGCATTGTTGATAGGTGGCAAGCTCGTAATCCCTTCGATTCTAGGAAGTTCATCTTTAATATAAGCATAATAAGTTTTAATTGTATTGGTTTGCAAAGCTACATAATTTCTAGTCATGCCCTCTTTGTTTACCTTGACCGTGTAGAACTTGGAGAATTGCAAAATGTACCCGGTGATTTCTTCAATGCTAGGAATGTACATGACTTCTTGATCAATTTCCGCATTCATCTTGACGCGCACAATATCATGACCCCTTTGGTAAAAGGGCGCTTCTTTAGATGATTTAAGAACCTCTACAAGGTTTTTGATGATACCTTGACCATCTGTGCTATCATATTCAAATTCAAATCCATCTTGTACAAAATCGCCCCATTCTCTAGGGAAACGATTTCTTAACGCGTTGGGCTTGGTGCGCTCAGCTTTACAAGATGCGTGCATACAATTGAAAACCCACCCATTATCACCAAGGAATAACACGCTTGCAGTGCTTTTATCTTCGTTTGACGAATGTAAAGTATGCCAAGGACATTGAACCCTATGGACTAATTGCCCGTTGATTTGCTTGTTCATTGGTTCAAGATACAAATTGCTAGCTTTGAAAACCTCGATCAAGCCATTATTCACGCCTCTAATGCTTTGTCTTTGTGCTGTGATGTAGGAAATATCAGAGAACAGGCTTAAACGGTCGAATTTGTGAACATATTGCTTAGTAGGCACAAAGAAAAATGATTGTAAAGGTTCTTTTTCTCTCACAACTTGGGGCAATCGGTAGGTTTTAACCACTGTATCGCAGGAAACATCAAAAGCGCCATAGCTGGACTTTGGCAGCATTGCTAAAATCTGTTCATAGACCTTTTCCCAATCTTTGCCCTTTAAATCTTTGTCTAGGATAAAGGGTGCTTCTAATGGGATGATACAACGCAAGCCGTGTTTAGTCTTATATGTGAGTGAATTACCAAGTATTGGGTGACTTGACCAAGATACAACGCAGGCGATAAAGTCATCATTTGACCATGCCCATTTTTCGCGTGGGTTATCAATTTGCTTTGCATCAAAATCAAGCGCAATAAAATCAATTTGCACTTGAACATCTTTTAATTGGTCAACGGATAAGCGCCAAGTTTGACCATCGCTTTTGATCAATTGGTGCGCGTGGGCTGGTTGCATTTGTGCATCTGTCTTAAACAAGGTTCTAAGCGCTTGTTTCAAGTCCATATGATACACTTGGCCATATTGCCCCGCCTTTACTTTGAGATTAGGCAAAACTGAGCATGAAAGGGGTTCAGAATACCAAGCATTTAAATCTTGTTCTGAGAGATAAGGATAAAATAAACCTGTTCGATTTGTCATTGTTTCTCCTACATGGATTAAGGTTGATCTAAAATATAGGAAAAAAGCTAAATTGTCAATTCAAAAAGATTAGGGGGGATTCAAAAAAACATCTTAACCCGATCTTCTTCTTTAATTTCATATACTTATGGGGATGATGGGGATGTTATCCATTTTTTACATGCTCCTATATAAACACAAAGTACATATGAATCCTATGTATGTACATATTACCAAGATAAATGAAATCCTTAAAACATCTTAATCATCTTAACCATCTCCGTAAATCATTGAAAACATTGATCATTTTTTAGGGGGGGATATATGTAAAACATCTCCCCCGATCCCCCCTAATCCTAACTAAATCTTAGGTGGAAAAGGGAAAAGGCCTTGTTGTGCATAGATACTTAGTGATTGGTACTCAAGCGACGTATCCCAATCTTGACTAAGTACTTCATATTTAATTCCTGCAGCAATACACTTTTTTAAAATCGTACCAAATACACCATCTAAATTTGTACCGCCTAAATAGAGAGGAAAAGGCCCCGTTAATTGGTTGCCATAATCCTCTGTATCTGGATCAAGATCGAATAGGTTTAAAAGTTGCCCGCCAAATGGTTCACCTTCATCCCTTTCCTCGCCGTCCTCCTTCAAGTAGGTTGGGGGGGCTTTTGCTAGTGTAGAATCAAGGTAAATTGTAAACTTGCCATTCTTTAAGTCATTTATTTGGTTTTGGTTACCAAGTCCCCCGCTTGTAGTTTCAAAGATCAAAAAGGGCAAAAACTCCATCTGTTTTACTGTTGTGCTTTGCCCCGTTGTGTATGCTTGAAACATAGCATTATCCATTGTTGGACTAGTAACGATTTGATAAGTTCTGACTACGATGGGTGGCGTTCCTGCTTCATGTATAGAACGAACCATGAAAATCTTATTTGAACCATCGCTAAGAGTAACACGTATAAGTTTATGAACTCTTCCGTTTGATATGTCACCTGTAGGCAAGGCAAAACGCCCATTAGAATTGATTAAAACATCCTCATAAGTTTCTTGGTCAATCCACGGCTTAAACAACCAATACAACGCATTAAACAGTTGGGGGTAAGTGCCTTTTGGTTGGTAGATAATCGCCTGCATAACCTTTGTCCAATATGCACGAGGAAAAGAAGCGGGGCGAACAAGATCGTAGAAAAAACTAAGTCTATCTAAATCGGTCGTGGTTGCACTTGTGAAAATGGTTGAATGTCTTGCCTTGTCAATTTGAGATAGTAGCATAAGTCACCTCCGCCCCTTTTTGAATAGTACTAAAGGGCTGTTCTGTCTGGATATAGGTAGCACCGCCCGCAATACTAGTAACTAAGCACTTGATCCCCTGTACAAATATAAATTGATTTGCTTCTAAGCCTAAATTGGTTTCTAGCTTGAGAAGAACATCATCACTTGATCCAATGATCTCAGAGAGTAAAGTTGTATCTGTAGCCCTTGTTTTCGCATTACCTTTAAGCGTGTTAAGCTCTTGACCAATGGAAGAGGTCAACGCCTCTAGTACGCCAAGTTCATAAGTATCTAGTGAATTGCTTGCATATTGAAACAATGTATCTTGATTTAATAGGCGTTCACCTGCCTTGTATAAAGGGGGCAAAGATGCACGTAGTTCATAGGTTTCTAAATTCCTAAGCCGTCTTTTAACTTGCACGCCGGCGGTGATTGTGTAATCTTGCACACCATAGCTTAAAACTAGATCATAAATTCCGGGTTCTAAGATTGGGGAAGAGCATAGAATATATTGCCCCCTTTGTACTTGGCAGTTGACGCCCTGACCGGGCAAGCATGAATAAAGATATTGAGTAAACGCAAGTGTACTTGTATTCTTAAGCCTAATCTTGATCTCTTGATCATTTGTAATTGTGTTATTTATGAAATAGTCACCGATTACATAGATCAAATAACCACCATCATCACCAATTAACGACGATAATGGGCTTATTTCTAAGTTTGCCATATTCTAATCCTTTAAATTAATGGTCTACCATGTAAAGTGATTAATAAGGTGATTTTCTCATTTAAATTATGGGATGTTGTGATTGTGTTTAAATCAAAAGTAAAAGAAGGAAGATTACTATCTGCACCAAGCCAATCCGCGTTACTTGTTGCTGTGCTAAACCATACTAATTGACCTTCAACACGATTTAGAACATTAGAAACTCTTGCTTGTTCTACAGTGAAGCCATTCACTAAAAAACCGTTTCCTGTTTTCATTTCATCCGTCATACTGACTTCAAAACCCATGTTAAACACGGCGTTCATTGTTGTAGTAGTACCACGAATAACCCGCCATTTATACGCCTCGTTGGGGCTTCCTTCCACAATCCAATAAGCAAAAGGGACAACATTCCTAAAAAATGTTTGTTGGAATAAAAAGTTTACATCTGTTTCTAGTGTGTCGATTGCCTTATATGCACCATTCAGAGAAATCTTAGGCTGTGTGTTATACCATTGAAGAGGGTTACTTGTACCACTTGGATCATTTTCCCCCTTTGCGTGCATTTGCCTAACCATTCGACCTAAAGCATGAACAACGCTTAAAAGTCCTGTGTTTACATTAGCATCATCTAATCGGTAGGTGGGAAGCATGCCACTAAATGCCGTTGCACTTGTATTTGAACTATCGTAAAAAGTCCCGCTCTCACCTGTGACCGCTTGAATATCTGCAGAATCAAAAGCAGAAATAAAAGTTAATAGGATTAAAGAACCTGTAATACTTGCAACCTTTGCGATTGGTGAATATTGGAAATCATCTCCGTTAATCGTTGGATCAGTAGCACTAAAGACAAATTCAACACGCATACGGCTTCTTGTTTCATCTGAGAAAGTTACTTCTGCACCTTGTGAAACATCCCATTTTCTACGATTTGCCAAGTCTGTATCTACCATTAGGGGTCTTGCCCAAAGAAACATGGTAGTATCTACACCGGTCAAAGGTATGGGATAATTACCATGATCAAGCAATGTACTATCAAACTTGACAATTTGAGATGCAAAATTGTTGTACTTGGTTTTATTGCCAAAAATTGAGCTACCAATTGCTTTACTTGCTACAAAGCTAAAATCACTAAGAGAAATTTTATCGGGTGTTCCATCAATGAATGTTACAGATGGTTGGGATAAACAACCCCTTGCAGGCCCAATCAGTGACCCCATCGCCTCTTGAACATAGGTATAAACTAGAGTTTGTAACGCGTCAACATCTACAATGTCTAAGCGTTCTTGTGGGTATACTTTAATCTTATCCATTTTTATCTCCTTGTACTAACAAATAAGTTAATTGTGTCAGCCTTTAAAATGTGTCTTGGTGTGGTTGGGTAAATATCTGGACTTAGATTTAAACTTGCGCTTGCATACACTTTAACATTTTGTAAATCGGTATCGTTCATAAGTGAATCAATCAATTGTGCAATAAGTAAAGGTTGCCCCGCCTCTAGTGCATTAACAAACCCCGTTGCAATGCCCTGTAATCGTGCTTGTAGTGCTACCAAGTCCACGCCATTATAAGCGGTAATCTGTAGATCAAAAGATACTAGTGTAATTGGGGCGGGTAAAACACGAACACGCACCCCCACCGCTCTTTGGCCGGGGTTATTGATAGGATCAGCGGGTGAACCCTCAATCAAGTTTTGTAGTTCACTAACTAACCCCGTATAGATTGTATAGGCGTTTGTAGTTACTAAATCGCCGTCTACAAGATCACTACGATCCATAAAGATCACAAGCCCCCGTTCATGCAAAATTCTATATTTATTAGGATTGATCACTAAGCTACTTCGTGACCTTGTCAGAACTAGATTTGATGTATCTGTGATAGGATTAGACAAAGGCATGATTAAGGGGCTTTGATCCCCATAAACATAAAACGACGTACTAGTAATTGTTTCAGTGGTTACATTGTTATAAAGCCCGCTGCCATCATCTACCAATAATTCACAATAGGCGGGGACATTCTCATTCTCATAGATACTTGCATTAATTGCCCTTGTGCCATCTGTTGCAATGTACGACTTTGCAAACGATTCTATGGCTTGGGGCTGGCTTTTAGCAAGTGATTGAATTGCTTGTTTACACCTGTTTCTTAGTTGATCATCTGTTTCCTCATCATTGCCATTGGTCAACGCATTGACATTTGTACATGAAATGACTTGACTAGGAAAGTTTTGAAGGCTTGTTATTGTGTTATTTAGTGCATTGCCCACCGCCCCCGCAATCCCTGCAATAATTGAAACTGTAGTAGTCAAGCTATTGGAGGCAAAAACTGCTTGTTCTCTTGTGTAATATACTAATGATTGATTAGAGGGGTTGGCAACACTTAAACCCGCATCAAGTGTTAAACTTGTGCCTATGCTTGATCTGGTTAAAGTGATAATCCCCGTTGCATTGGTTGCAGGTAGGCGGGTTAATCCAATCTCCAAAGCACGATCATCTAAATCTGTTCCGTTGGTATTTGTTAAGGTGAATTGTTGCCTAAGTTTTGCTAGTTTATATTCTGAATCAGCGATCTGTTCAGCTATGGACCTCATAAGCGTAAATAAAACGCTACCTTCCACAATGTCGGATACTGTGCTTCTTGCGACCATTTTCGCAAGTAAACTTGTTAATATCTCATCTTTTGTTCTTTGTACATAAGCCATTTTAGTTTATCTCTCTTTTGATTGGTACGATTAAGGGAATGGAAACACCTTGAACACTGGTTACTTTGCATTCTATAGCAACTTGATCACCCTGCACTAGTATTTGAACTTGTGCAACGCTTGAAATCCTCGGGTCTTTTAGTAATTGTTCTTTAATGTGCATTGTCAAAAATGCGCTTGTTCGATTGTTTACTGAACCACCAATTAAGACAGGCAAGCCATAATCAAGCATCGTTCTTGCGCTTCCCTTTTCGGTAAGAACTCGATTCTTTATTGCTTGAACTAGGTTATTTTCTTGATTGACTAAAACTAAATCGTTTCCCTTGATTTTTAGGTCACCATCATCCCCAAGTAAGAAATCAGTGTAAAAATAGTCATCTTGTCTAAATTTGAATGTTCCACCGTTACCAATCTCTAAGACAGGAAGCAAAATTTCATCACCCGGAAGGACGGGGCGACCATTGGCATATGTGTATTGATCCCTTAGGTTGTTTAGGGTTAAAATGACGCCTAAAGCCCCTTCATTGTTCAATTGTCTTTGTGCAATGGTTCTAATGCTTTCACCTGGTCTAATTGTGTATAGTAGGGATACTTGATTATCCACGCGCTGTAGTTCAATTTGTGCTTCTGTATTTGCACTTGGTACAATTAAAGCCCCCGTCACGCCTGCAAGCTCTACAACAGAATTTTGCATAGCTTGCGATTCGCTTAGTAGCTCATCTATTTGATCTTGATAGGGGTCAAAAGTTTCATCTATACCTAAGACACCTTGAACAGTCCCTTTTACAGTTCTCACCGCTTCAATTGTATTCCCTATCACTTTGAAAATATCGGATAAAACAGCGCTGGGCAATTGTAAAAGGATGCCATCTAAACTATTTGCAACTTGTCTAAGAGCTAATGCAATACGATTCACCGCTTGAACAGGCCCCCGTATAATTTGGGATGCTTCTTTATTTGTGTTTTGAATTGCATTATCCAAGAGTGCAATGCTTGCGCTTGCTATGTCAATTTGATCCGTAATTGCTTTGACTGTTTCGGTAATTGGTGAAAAGATCGGTGTTAATTTGCTTTCAGGGGCTTCATCATAGGCATGTAATGACAAACTCCATTGGTATGAGAACTTTGATTGATCCGCATCCCTTGACCATTCAAATTTTTCAACGCTAACTTTATATGCAAAGCCTTCATTCAAACTACGGAAAACCAAGTAATCACGATTCGCAGCGGTCTTTTGCCACTCATTCAACCAATGATCAAACTCTTCAAGGATAATCAAGCCATTTTGAAAAATAACA
>Ga0172367_10002530_pt1 | contig 24918 bp, 13 predicted proteins | sample Lak10m_FD_114542 | JGI IMG/M metagenome (GOLD analysis project Ga0172367, IMG submission 114542) | Freshwater microbial communities from Kabuno Bay, South-Kivu, Congo - kab_022012_10m | ecosystem: Environmental > Aquatic > Freshwater > Lake | place: Democratic Republic of the Congo: South-Kivu...
TCATTAGAAGAAGAACTTTCATCAGAAGAAGAACTTTCATTAGAAGAAGAACTTTCATCAGAAGAAGAACTTTCATTAGAAGAAGAACTTTCATCAGAAGAAGTATTATTTAAATTATCAATTAATTTTTTAAAGAAATTATAATAAATATCAAAATCTTTAGATTTTAAATTTAAATTACATCTATCATCAATAAATTCAATAAATATATCTTGTAAAGAATGATTATCTCTAATTTTATTTAAGTTATTTATAAGTAATTTTTTAAATGATATAAATGTTAAATTAGTTTCAAATAAACATTTAACATTTATATCTGTTATAATTGATAAAATAGGTATAAATTCGCTTATAATATTAATTAATTTAGCATTATCATTGTAATAATCATCTTCTTCTTTATCTAATTTAGATTTTTTCTTAATTTCTCCTTTTTTATTTATTTTAAAATTAACATCAATACCTTCTTTGTGAATAATTTTTTCTGTATGATTATCATCCGAATTAATAACATTTTTAATAATATTTTTAACATCAACAATAAATGATTTTTCAAAAGTTATATTTAAGTTTTTTAATTGTTTAAAGATACTACTTGAAGTTTCATTTGCAATTTCTGATAATTTCTTAAAAAACTCTCGTCCATATTCTTCAATTTTTTCATTATCTTCAAATTTAGAAGTATAATAATCAGCATCAATATTTAATAACTTACATGTTTTAAAATTAATTTTTTCTTCATCATCTTCTCTATAAATTAAATCTTTTTTAAAATAATTAACTAATTTTAATGTTCTTTGTGGATTTAAATCAACAATAAACCCATATTTCTTTTTATGACAATAAGTATCAAGAATACAATTATTATTATCAACAACTTCAGTCATTGAGCGAAACATCATTTGATAAATTAAATCAGGAGACATACTATTATTAAATAAAACAACAATATCTACATCATGTAATGATATACCAAGATTAAACTTAACACCTGTTAAGATAACTATATTTTTATATTTTTTATCTTTATTCTTATATTTGGCAGTATTAATATCTTCTTTATTTTGAATATTATAAACAACATTTTCTAATTCTTCATATTGTCTTTTAACTATTCCTTTAGTATCACTTATTGAAACTAAAAATAGGGTTGTTTTAAAATAAGAATAAAAATTTTTAGATAGAAGTTCTAATAATGCAGGTATTTTATTTGAAAGTTTATTTTGATTTGTTGGCAAAAACCATAATTGGCTTGTTGTAGTTGTTATATTTAAAGGTTGTTGTAATGTTCTGCAATTATTATTGCAAACATTACGAATTCTAGGTATTATTCCATATTTTTCATATTGACTTCTAAATTCATATCCGACATTAATTGGTGTATCATTATCTTTAATTTTCAATTCTTTTCTCTTAAATCCAAAGAAATAATAAAAAAGTTCAATTAATTCATCTTCATTTTCAAATCTATTATTTTTATTTAAATCAAATATATTATCCATAGTAAAAGTATATTCAGATAAACCATTTGCTAATCGTATTTCATTATAAATCGCATCTATATTTTTCCAAACAGCCGTTATTAAAAACGGTTCTGGAAAGTCTTTATATTGGTTTAATAAAAATTTTAATTTACTATAATCAATATTTTTCATATCAATATTATAATCATTATTTAAGACATCTTCAAAAACAGTTTTATTAAAAATTTTTTCATTATTTTCAATAAAATTATTGGAAAATTTTATAAATTTATTTTTAATAACAATTTCTTTGCTATTTTTATCATTTGCTATTTTTTGCAAATCGATGACATTTTCTAAACTCCAAATTAATTTATTTTCATCAGGTATTTCAAATTTAAAGATAGGCTTGTTATAGGTTGCAGTTATAAATATTCTATAAGTATTAATTTTCTTTAATTCATTTAATAAATCTTCTGATTTATCAGTTGTCATTCCATAATGTGCTTCATCTATAAAAATAATATCAAAATAAATTTTATCTAAGATTTCAATTATATTAGCGTCTTCTTTATTTAAATTAGGATCTTTCTTTTTGTCTTGATTTTCATCGCTGTCAATTTTTTGTTTTGAAAAAATATAAAGATTTTTACTTGTTGGTTTAGTTTTATTTTTAATATCTGTTTTATCAATAATAGTTAAATCATTAAAATCTAGATAATTTTCAAAAATCTCTTTATATTGAGGTATAGTTTCTGTAGGTGCTGGTGTTATAATTAAAAAATTACCTTTTTCTTTTGTTTCTAAAAATTTCTTTATAACACCAGCGATAATATAAGATTTACCTGAACGAGCAACAGCACCAATAAGAATATTTTTTTTATTTACCCTTTCTTTTTTTACAATTTTACTAATTTGATTTATATATAAAGACTGATGAAATTTAGGCATAAAAACTTTTTTAAATTGTTTTAAATAATTTTTTTTAAATGAACTTAAATCATCTTTAGTTTCAAAATAATTATAAAAGTTAAGTATTTTTTTAAGTTCAATAAAATAAAATTCTAAATCATTTAAATCATAAACATTTTCATAATTACCAAAAGGATTAATATATTTGCTCAAAATTAAACTTGATTTATTATCTTTTTTTCTTTTATTAATAAAAGCTTGTTTATCTTTAACAAAAAGGACTATTTTAATATTTCTATCATTATTTTTTTCTAAAAATGGGCATAAATTTTGTATGTCATACTTTGTAATATCGGCTTCATTTTCAAAATATTTAGAAGATGATATAACTATATCTTCATTATCATTATCATTACCATTATCATTACCATTATCATTACCATTATCATTACCATTATCATTACCATTAGCATTACCATTAGCATTACCATTAGCATTACCATTAGCATTACCATTAGCATTACAAAAAGTAATATCTGAATAACCGCCTGAATTACCACTTTGAATATTTGTTTTTAAATAATCATCAAAAAAATCTTTAAATTCTTTAAATTCTGTTTTTGATAATTTTTCAATTTTATTAATATTTTTATTTAGATGTTTAAGTTTATTTTTAGTATTATTAAAAGGGATTATATTAGTTACTAAACCAAATTTAATGCAAATATCCCAAAGTCTTTCATAAATAAAACCTTGTTTTGATTTAGTTTCTTGTTTATCATCTTTAATATCATCAATATTTAAATTTTCAATAACATCTTTAGCATTTTTAAATTTTTTAGAATCTTTAATAGCTTTCAATAATTCTCCAATAGTTTTAAGTTTTTTCATTAATTCTAATAATACTTTTTAAAATTATAAAAAGTTAAATATTTTTATATTTAGTCATAATTGATTTATAATAATCATCGGCAATTTCATATGCCATTTTTTCATATGGATGTTCATTAGATGAATCTGTTAAAAGAGTGTCATTAATTCCTTTTGGATATTCTGATTTATAATAAGCAATCATTTCAATTCCTTTTTTATCTTTATAAATATAGTCATTCAAGTCAGGATTAGCTCTTATTAAAGAATTCTTTTCTTTTTTTTTAGAAATAGTATAACCATTATTTTTAATATATTCATTAATTATATCTGGATTAAAACGTTGATAAATATGAATACTCTCATGAATTAATGTTTTTATAAGTTCAGTTTTATCATAATTAAGAATTTTTGGAGATAAAAATATAATTTTATCTCTTGTATGTGGAAATCCTTCTTCATATAAATGATTAACTAATGCAAAAGTCCAATTAAAACCATTATTGAAAAATAGTTTAGCTTCTTTAGAACAACTGTGTAATTTATTTTTTTGTTCTTCATCAAAATTCATACAATTTTCTAAAATTAAATTTAAATATTCTTGTGCTGAATTACATTTTCTTGCTCTTAAATCATAAATACTTAAATTTTTAATATAATTATCATTATCATTATAAATAAAATCTTGTGTTTCGTTTTTTGTTAAAAAAACTGTAGAGTTATAATCTAAATAATTTTCAGTAGTTTTTTTATAACTACTAATAATCATAAAAATTATAAATATAAAAATTATAAATAAACTAAAATAAATATATTTAAATTTTAATTTCATTATTTACTATAAATACATAGAAAGATAATTTAAATTACTTTCTTTTTTTGAAATTAAATATTTATCAACATATTCTTTAGTTATGGTAAAAGGAAATGATATAATTTTATCATCTATTTTTATATATCTATTAATATTTATATAAGAATAAATGTTATTTAAATTTCTTTGTAAATTTCTGACACCATCTTCTTGAGTAGTATTATCAATAATATAATAAATAATTTCATCAGTTAAAATAACATCATTTGTAGTAAAATTATAAGAAGAAATAATATCTTTAATTAAATTATTTTTAACAATTTTAATTTTATCTTCACGATTATATTTATCAACTTTAATAATTATCATTCTATCTCTCAAAATAGGGCTTATGTTATCAATGTTATTAAATGAAAAAAAAATAATTGATTTAGAAATATCCAAATCAATTTCTTCAATATATTTATCATTAAATTTGCTATTTTGAGTTTCATCAGTTAAATGAATTAGTGTATTTATTATTTCTTCACCATAACGACTATTAGAAACTTTATCTAATTCATCAAAAAAGAAAATAGGATTCATAACTCTAGTTTTTATTAATTGTTCAACAATTTTACCATATGTTGAACCTTCATAAGTATAAGAATGACCCTTTAAATAACTTGAATCGGATATACCACCTAAAGGAATAAATGCAAGAGGATAATTAATAACTTTAGCAATACCGTCTTTAATAAATTTAGTTTTACCAACACCCATCGAACCCTGAATACCAATAACATAACCTTTAGCATTTGATTTAGAAATATATTGTGCTAAAATTCTTAATAATTGTTCTTTTGTTTCATTATGACCATAAATATTTTTATCAAGATTTTTACGAATATTTAATAAAAAATCAGAAGTTGATATTTTATTAGTATTAATTTCTTTATATATACCTAAAGGTAATTGTGAAATAGTTGAAATCCATTTATTAAGCTTAGAATATTCACTTGACATTTGATGTAAATTAATAAATTCTTCATATTTTCGTAATATAGTAATTTTATTAGATATTGAAGTATTTAAGGATAATAATTTAAATCTTAAGGGTTCTTTTTTTGCTTTATAAGAATCAATTTCATTTTCTAAAAAAAGAATTTCATCTTTTTTTGATTCATCTAAATTATTAAAAAATTTAATTTCATCTTTGTTATATTTTAAAAATAAATCATTATATTTATCATTATATTTATTCTTTTTTTTAAAACTCATTATTTATATAAAGAGAAAATATAAATTAAACAATCTTTTGTTCTGGTTTTTTGAAATAATATTTATTAGTTATAATATGTTGAGTTCTTACAATATTATAAATTATTAAGAATAATATAATAAATATTAATATAAAGGCTATAATAACTAAATTTGAAAATTGACTTGGATAGAATTGATATATTAAGAAACAAGTTAAAATAACAGCAACAATAAGAAGTAATCCAATATTATTATAATATCTTGTTTTCAAATCTCTTCTAAGAATATTATAATTACTTTCTCTAGTTTTAAAAAGATTTTTTTGTTTATCATAAACTCTATCATAATATTTTTTATTTTTTTCAGCAAATTCTGTTGAAAAATTATATAAAGTTTTAGTATTTTTTTGTATTAAATATAAATTAATATTTAATTCTAAATTTTCAATCGCATTTTTATATAAATGAATAGCATTTTCTATTTTTTTAACTTGAATACTATAATTATCATCTAATACTTTAATAGTTATAAATGAATTTTTACCAACATATGAGTTTATAAATCCTAAACTATAAATATTATATTTATCTGTTCCATAAAAATCATAATCTTCATTAGTTAATTTATATCCATCTAAATTATTAATAAAAGTATTATCGTAAATTGTTCCAGCATCTGTATAAACATTTCTTAAATTTTGAAGTTTTTTAGTAATAAAATTAGTTCTATCACAAATATCTATACGATTATTATCACAATTATAAGTATACATAACATTACCATTATTATAAACATCACTTCTTGATATATTACCATCAACTATTATAATTGTTTTATTATCAGTATTACTAATTTTTTCAATTTTATTATTATAAATTTTATAAGTATAATTTTTTGGTAATAAAACTTTTTTGTAAATATGAATATTTGGTTGAAAATATGTAACAGAATTTACAATATAAGGATTACCATAAACAAAAATATCAACTAAAATATCATTAGTAGGTGTTAATAAAATATATTTTGAAGAATCAGCATCACCTGAAATATAATAATATGGCAAAATTATATTTTCTGCTATTTCGTTTCCAAATTGATTTTTACATAAATTATATTTAATATCACTTTGTGATATATCATAATTAGTAGTAACAACTATATTATCACAATTAAAAGTTTCAAATAAATTAAAATTAGTATTAGCTTTATAAAATATAAAAATTATTGTTAATATTATGATTATTAATAAAATTAATAACACAAAAGGTCTAACACTTTCTTCAAAATTTAAATAAGTAAAAAAGAATACAATAGAAACAGCTATAATAATACCATAAACTATATATGTATAGAATGTATCAATTTTACTAATATCATATTTTAAGTTATAATCATGTATTCCATTATTTAAACTATTATTAATTTTTGTAATATTATCTTTATTAATATTTTTATTGATATCATAATAATCATGTATATACTTATTTTTATCTTCTAATTGAATATCAGTATTTCTATCAAAATGTTTATAAGTTGTATCAAAATATGTTTTATTAATTTCATCAATATCTTTAACTAATTTTACTATATTAGCAATCGCAAGAACTTCATTATTTGTAGTAGCATAATTATTTATATATGTATATAATTTGAAATTATTAGAACAAATCAAATAATGAAAATAATTTTTAGAGATGTTTTCAATTAAAATTCCAATATTATCAGGTTTAATTAATTCATTAAATTCATTTCTAATATAAGCACTAACATAATTATCATCAAATGCTATAGATGTATTTATAGTATTTTTATAATCATTATTATCAACATAAATAAATTCATTTCTACCATCTACAATATTATTAAAAAATTTATCAATAATTAAAGTACAATCTTGTTTATTATCATAAATATTAAAAACACAATATTTATTTTCATCTATATAAACAGATTGTTTTAAGTTATCACAAACAAATTTTATTTGATATTTAAATCTATCACTAATTCTTAAATATTCAGGTATTAATTTTTCTAATATACCATAAACAATTAATAATTTAGTTATAACTAAATTATAATTAGCAGTATCATTGGCTTTAATTATTTTAATAATACTTTGTTTATCATTTATATTAATATTACTTGTTTTATAAATATTTTGAAATTTTAATTTATAATTATCGACTATATTAAAATTTTCAAAATTTTCAATAGTTTTATTTTTATTTGAAAATAATTGTAATAAAATAATTTCATTATTTTTTTTAACTTTTAATATTATAATACCATCAGAACCTCTAAGTTTATTTATAAAATTAGGATTAGAAGATATATTTTCAAAAAAAGTATTACCACCAGCACCTCCGCCTGTATTTTTAACTGGTAATGATAAAGATGGTATATCATTAAAATTTAATCCATTACCTGCATTTGTTCCACCTTTACCACCAATTCCAGAAGCTTTTGTATATGCACCACCACCACCTGATCCAAATATAAAATTATCATTATATCCAATTGTTCTTAATTCATTAAATTCTGTCGGTAATTTTGTTCCATTAGCACCATTTATACTTCTTATGGTATTTTCAAAATTTGTATATACACAAGTTTTATTTATAGAATCAGATGATTGATAATATGAACAACCACCAATACCATTATTTGTTAATGTAATGTTATTATTATTTCCTGAAGCTCCACCATTAGTCATAAATATAGGTATTAATGGTTGAGCTATATTTACTATAACACTTGGTGTTGAATAAATTGTTGTTATATTATTAAAACTATTATTAAATGAAAAAATTTCTAATATTTTTGTTTCATCATATTTTTTTACAATTCCTTGTGAATCAGTTAAAATAGCATAGAACTTTAAATTGTTTTCATAATTACTTGGTAATGTATCTTGAGTATGTATTATTTTAACTATAAAAGTATCATTTGCCTTAACATTACTTCTTATTATTTTAGATGTTCCATTTTCTACAGAAGTCCAATTATTAGAATCATAATTATAATATAAACTATAATCTGATGAAAATCTATTATTTGTTAAATCATCATCATTATAAACGAATAAAATACCATATTTAGATGCAGTTATATTAAATTCAACAGTTCTACAATCATATGGAGCTCTAAAAATACTATTTAATTGAATAGTATAATTTCTATCATATAATAGACCTGTTTTTTGTCTTTTTGAAGTATTACAAACTGAATTTTGTTCACCTTGACATACTATATTATCATATTGAAATCTATTATCATAATAATTCATAATATCATTAGGACCTTTAAAAACTATAGGTAAAATTTCAAAGTAAGTTATATAACTAATTGATGATGTTATTGTTATTTTTCTTTCCCATTGTTTTTTTAAACCTAAATTTGCAAGATCTATAGCATTCATATTCATAATATAACTATTTTGTCTTGATAATAAGTTTGGTATATGACCTGTATATAAAATACCTTGAAATCCTTGAGTATATTGATTATTATTTATATAATAAGCTCCTCTACCTACAATACATCCAATTGAAGTATTAACCTCCGCAATAAAAGTAGAAAATAAAACATTACCACCATTACCACCATTACCATTTTCTAATCCACCAGCACCACCACCACCTACAGCAAATACATCAATTTCAATATTTTTACTCATTATTGCATTATTATTTATAACATATGGATTAAATGTATTTGTTAAAACATAATAAGCAGCATCTTTAGTATTAATAGTTGGTTTAATAAACTCATTATTATATGTAATAAATTCATTTAAATCAGGATATGATATATTTGTAGATGACATTATAAATATTTTATTATCTATTATATAAAAATAAACTTAATTTTAATTTAACTTATTAAGATTTTTTGGTTTTATCCAATAATATTTATACACATTTTTATGTGTATATATGCTAATATTATAAAATAGATTTGCAATTATATACATAATTAATAAGAAAAATGCTAACAATATTAGTTTTAAATATTCAGGTGAATAACTATATAAAATAAGCAAAACTATAAATGCAATAAATATATAACATATACTCTTAGTTATTTCATATCTAACAAGTATATTTGCTAAAATTTGATTTGAACCATCATTTATATTATTTTCAAGTGTGTTATATTTTGTTTGTCGTGTTTGTTCAACTTTATATTTTTGTTGAAATGAAGTTATTGAATTCTTATATATTATATTATTATCTATAGTATATAATTCATTAAATTTATTAAATAAATATTTATTTATATTATTATTATACATATTAATTAATGTTTGCATATCTAAATGTATTGATGTATATTCAACTTCTTTATAAATTATAATACAAACACCATTATTACCAGATACATCAGAACCTGGAATATCATTATAAACACCACCAACACCATAACATAAAGGATTATTAGTTTTATTAATAACTAATAATTCATCAGTTGTATTACCAGCTGATCCATAATAAACACCGTCATTTATATTATTTTTATTTGCAATAAGATAATTAATAATTTGTTTAATATCATAATCAATATTTAAATCATTATTATATTCTTTTAATGTTTTGTAATTATTTGGATTTTTTTCAAAAACATCACTATTATTTAAGAAAACCTTTATATTTGCTTTATTATCAGTTTCTTTGCGATTTTGTTCATTTATATTAATATTTACAGAAGCATTATAAGTATCTGTAATAGATATTTTATTTGTAGTATATTTATTAAACGAAACTTTATAACTAGTAAGTTGTTCTTTTAAATTTGCTGAAACAAAACTATCATTATAAATATTAATAGTTCCACCTGCTCCATTATTATTAGCAAGTGTTCCATTTTCTCCTTTTCCAATTAAAATTATACTAACAAAAGAATTTTGATAAATTCGTAAATAAATATCGTCAGTAGTTATAATCATTTTATATTTATTTTTATTATACTCAAAACTTGTAATATTATGATATTGTCTATCTGGATAAACTTGTAAAACATCAATTTGTGGTGTTATTTGAGATGGTTCTTGTATGTTATTATCAAAATTTTCTCTAAATCTAATATTTTTAAGTCCATAATAATTTAAATAAACTATAATAATAACTAATATCAAAAATATTATAAGTAAATAAGGTAATAAATTTAATCCACTTACAAATGTAGCTAAATATAAAAACCACAAAAACATAATAGTAATAATAATATAAATTATAGCTAAAATAACTTTTACTTCATTATTTATAGTATATTTATTTTCATAATAAGAACGCTTTGAATTTAATAAATTCATTTGATTTGTATTTTTATCATATAATTTATCATAATTATAAATATTTTTTGAGAAATTTTTCTTTATATCTTCTTGTTCTTCTATTGTGTTTGTTTTTAAAGTATCAACAACATTTTTAATTGAATAATTATAATTTTTAAGATTAATATAAATATTATTAATTTTTGTTTTATTATTGTAATCAATTTTATCAGATATATTATCATATAAAATTGCATATACAACAGTATTTAATCTTAATACATCATAAATATTTGAAATAACATTAAGATTTATATTAAAATATTGTTTTTTAATTTCAAATAAATAAGATATTGTATTAACAATAAAATTTATTGAAGATACATCTGAAATATTAGTTTGGTTATTTTCAGATGTTTTTAATGGTGTATTATCACAAAAACTGTTATTAATTAATGTTCTATTATTATTATCAATAATATGATATAAATTATTATTTTCTTTAATAATTTTTATAGAAGTTAAGTTAGCAAATAATGAACTATAATTATTATATGTTGATGATATAAAATAATTTTTAATATTATAATATCCAAGAATTAATGAATTTGGTTCATTTACATCATTTATTTTATCATAAATAGTTATTGTTAAAACATATTTTATAATATTGCTTGAGTTTTTATAATTAGTATAGCTAACATTTTCATCTTTTTCATTTGAAGTAAAATTTATATTTAATTCATCTATTAAATATTCATTTTTATTATCAAAATAATTTATTTTTGTATTAATATTATTTTTAACAATAAAAAAAGTTCTTTGAATAATATAAATTATGCCTAATAATTTAGTTAAATTATTGCGACTAATATAGTTAAATAAATCATTAATAGTTGATTGATTTAAATCTACTTTTGATTTGTATAAAAAAGAATTATTAATTAATAATTCAATTAATTTATTATTAAATAAAGTTTCAGTAGTATCAGTATATAAAATATTTTTAGATTGCAATTTAATTATATGATTAAATTTTTCATTTGTAAAATCATTTTTAATATATAAATTAAACATTTTTCTAACAATTTTTGAGTTATTGTTTACAATATCTGATATTGGTGAATTTTTAAAAGATAAAATAAATACTCCATCTTTACCTTTACTTCCAGTAAATAAAGAACCTTGTTCAACTAATAAACTTCCACCTTGACCACCTGAACCATATACACCATAATATTCAGAATTTAAGTAATTTAAACCATTTGCACCATAATTATAATTTTGTGTATTATTAATTAATTGCCAATTTCCACCAATACCACCATTACATAAATTTAAATTATTTAAGGGAATACTTTCATTATATTTGTTTTTAGCAAATAAATTAAAATTATTTTCAGATAAATAACATTTAGTTCCATTATTCCATTCTTCATACTTACGGTTTGTAGTATTATTCAACCTAATATTACTTGAATTAATATAAGCAGAACTTGTTTCAGCTACATTATTTATAACAGTACTGCCAGTTGATTGTACATATCCTAATTTTAACATAACATTATTTACATAATTTATATATGCTCCACAAGTTCCATTATAAACTCTGGTATTTAAAATACTTGGTGAATAAAAAGCTGTTAATATATCTATTAAACTTTTATCTATAGTATTCATAGCAGCATTTATACCTCCATTTATTACAAATGTTAATTCACTAGAAGTTGTTCTAAGTTCTTCATATGAAGCATTTGGATTAGAATTATATTTTATAAAAGTATGTGCACGATTTGCACTTTTAGCTGTATAACTTTCTATTAAACTATTAATAGCTGTTTTGTCATTAAAATCATAAATATAAATATTATTATTTTTTATTTCATAATCAATCTTAAATAAATTGTCCCAAGATATATAATTACCAGAAGGTATAGACTCTGTATTTGGATATAATAAAATAATAATTATTTCATCACTATTACCTGCTGTATAAATGGTATTAATTGTAGTATCAAAAAATTCATTTATATTATTGTTTTTATTAATAAAAACAATTCTATTATAATAAGAATTATTAAATTCATTAAAATTTATTGAAGTATTTTTTTTAATGTAAAAAATAATTTCAATAGTAAAATTATTATTAAAGTTATAACTACCTACACCTTCATAACTTAAAACATTTAATGATTTATTTGTTATTTTTGTTCTATCTATAATAAATCCAAATAAATCATCTTTATTCCATGTTATTTTTCTATAATTAATATAAAAATCAGTTGTTATATTATTTAAAACAGTTTTAATATTACTTTTATAAATTTTTAAATAAAAAGCATTTTGTTTTTTCATATTATTTATTTTATTTATAATATCAGTATCTGATAACATATCATAACATTTACCAGGTGTTATTAAATAAGAACCTGTATTAAGTTTATTTTCATTATTTTCAAGATTATTAACATAATAATAATTACCAGCAGAACCACCATTACCATAAATTAATCCACCATGACCTCCACCACTACAAGCAAATACTTGATAATTTTTAATATCATTAAAAACTCTTAAAATATATGACACTTGTTTATCATTTGTATTATCTAAAATAAATGTGTTAAATTTATCATTTTGTGTATTATAATTTCCAGCATTTTCATATGAAACAAATTTATCATCTATATATTTTTCAACTATTGGAATATTATTTTGATATAAGTTATATTCCAATGACATAATTATATAAATTGTTCTATATATAATGATAAAAAAAAAACTTTAGATACAACATCTATAATAATAAGATTTACCACTATTCTCATTATATCTTGTTATTTCAACTATATCTCCCTGTTTTAATCCAAGCCATTTTGCAATAACATCAGTATGTAAAATAATAGGCATTTGCAATTTACTTTTAATTAAATATTTATCCATAATTTCTTTAGATTCTTCTAAAGATAATTTACGATGCGGTGGAACATATTGATGTTTTGTGGGATTAAATAATAAATCTTTTATTTGAAAAAATTGCAACATTCCATTCTTTTTTTGTAGGATTTTATCTATTATATTTAACTGAGTTATTGATGGTGTAGTTAATAAATCATTATTAAAGATTAGAATTATATTGTATTTTCCATTAAATTCTTTTACGAAATTATCCATATTATTTTTATTTTTTTTTAATGTATCTATGATTGTTGTTCTTAATGGTTTTGTTAATGCAAATATTATTGCAGTATTGCTAGTATGAAAATCTGTAACTCTATTATCATTATAAAAATCTTCTCTTTCAACTTCAACTTCATGTTCATCAAATTCATCAATATCATCACCCCTTTCTAATAACATTTCTTTCAAATTTTGAATTATATTATCGATTTTATCAACTTCCATTATAAATATATTTTATCTTTCTGATAATATATCATTTTTTTTTAAATCAAAAATTTATTATAATTGTTAATAAATTTGCATAAAAATAAAAAATGACAAAAAATTATATTTAAATTTTAAAAATGAAAGAAATAAGACCTACAGGATATTATAGTGATTTTATACCATATGAAGTATATGATATATTTAAAGGAAATTATTGGTGTAATTTTACTTATTCAAAATATCCATTTCAAATATCAGAATTAATACAATTAGGTATTAATAGAAAAATAATAGCAGAAAGATATAATTTAAAAAAAATTAATTATAATAAATTACCTCAATATGTTCTTAAAGATACTAATAATGAAACTAATGATCATAATGAATATTTTTATATTATACAAAATGGAAAAAAGAAATGGGTATGTATAACATCTCCAAATTATAATAATGAACATAATACTCAAAAATTAATTGAAAGAGGATATATATTAATTGAACCAATTTATACTTTATCAGTTTCAAATTCATTTATGAAAGTTTTTGAAAATAATTAATTAATATCAAATTTTTTTACTTCTTGTTAAATTACATTTCTTACATAATTGTCTTAATTTAGAATTATTTTTATGATATTCAAACCATCTATTTTCAAAATTTTTATCTTCTTGTCTAAATTTAGTTTCATTACTATAATTTTTAGTAAATAAATTTGGTATTTTTTGTTCTGTTTTTAAAAATTCTGTAGTTAATTTTTTAAATAATATTTCATGATCTATTTGTATTTCTTTATTTGAACCACAAAATTCACATTCATATTTTTTTATAGTATTTTTAAAATCAAGTATTTGATTTTTTATTGCATTTCTAAGAGCAACATTTAAATCATAATATGGATTTCTTTTTGAAATACATATTATATAAGAAATATCATCATAAGTCCCATCTTTTTTAATTAAATTTAATTCAAATGCTTTATTATTTAATTTATTTTTAACTATACAAATATCAACAACTTCTTCTAATTTATTGGGATAATCTGGATGATTTTTAAATAGTTCAATAAAATCATTATAATCATCTAATCTTTTATTTTTTAAAGAATCACATAAACCTTTATTTAATAAATTAGAAAAATATTTTTGTTTTTCTTTTTTTGTTTTAAATTGTTTTTGCATTAAATTTTTTATTATCAGTTTAATATTTATATTTTAAATAAGTTTTAAGTAAAAATTATTATTTAATAATAAATTTATTATAATTGTTAATAAAAATGTCTATTAATTTAAAATGTTTTTTTGCAATTTTTTTAGCTGTTGCAGTTTTTAAAAACTGTTTTATTTTATTTGTTCTATTTTTCATAGTATTAATAATTTCTGTAAAAGAATGATTTTTTTTATTTATAATATTGAATGATATATATCTCATTATTCCTATAGAACCTAAACTATTAATTCTGTCTGCATCTTGAACGATATATAATTTTATATTTTTTTTATTAAAATTTATATTTGTATCTTTAGATAATGATGTTTTAGTGCTAATCTTTAAAATTTCTTTTTTATCTATTTTATTTAATTGTTTTAAAGAAGACAAAAAATTATTTATAACTTTATATTGACTATTCTTTTTTTCATATTTACTATCTGCAACATCATGCAATAATGCTCCCATTTTAATATGAAATAAATCTTTCTTATTTTTAATACCTTCCTTTTTAGCTATTAAAAGTGATAACTTAACAACTTCACAAATATGATTATAATCATGACTAATATCATTATAAGATTTCATATAATTCTTAACATATTTTTTTGTTTCTATTAATATTTTTTCATAATTTTTGGTTATCATTAAATTATTTACACAATAAATAAAAAATAACTATTTATTTTTAAGTAGTTTTTATGATAATATAACATTTTTCTTTGAAACTAATTTCAATTATTTTTTTATCATCATTGTAATATATAATTGATATAACATTTTTCTTTGAAACTAATTTCAATTATTTTTTTTATCATCATTGTAATATTGATATTTATCATTTAAAAATTTTATATCTGTAGATAATTTATTACTATTGATTTCACTTAAAACAATTACTTTTAATTCTTTTATTGTTATAAAATCATTATAAATTCCATAAGATTTATAATTATTTAAAAATGGTGATAAAATATTTTTACAATATATCTCAATCATAATGATAATTAAACAAATAATAAAAATTTCATTTTTTATCCACATAAAATTTTTAATTGTTCTTCTTCTGTTAATTTTGTTTTTCCTTGATATTTATATGCTAATTTTTCTTCAATTAAAATATCTGAAAAACTTTTAACATCATTTTCTTTATAATAAATATCACCCATAACTCTGCCATATTTATCAAAATCATAACATTTTAACCAAATTAAATAAACATTATCATTTAATTCTTTTTTGATAGCTTTTTTATCATTATTATCAATTTCTTTATTTGTTATTAAGTTATATAATCTCTGTTTAGCTTTAATACCCATATTCTTATTTTCTTCAATTTTACTTTTTGTTTCACAAGTATCAATATTATTTAATCTAACTATAATTTTATAATATTCGTCTTTAAAATTAATAATTGTTTTAATAGTATCTCCATCTGTTATATCAACTACACGAGACATACAATTGATACCATCAAAAGAAAATAATTTAGTGTTATTTTCATTATGATTTTCCATTTTATCTTTACTTAAACAAAATGAAAAAAATAATCATTTTTTTGTTTTTGTTAACAATTATTCATTACTTTCTTCATTAGATTTGAAAGAAATTCCTTTCCATCCAACTTTAACATCATAAATACCATATATCTTTTCCATATAAGACCTGATTTGATTTCTGTCTGGTTGTTTCTTACTTTTTTGTAAATTAGTATGAGCCCAAGTCTTAAAGTCATTAAATATATCCATAATTCCAATTTTCTCTTTATTATTAGGGTCATTAACAATTCTATCTGTTAGATATTGTCCGATAACATCATTATTATTTTTATATTTTTGTGTAGCATTAATAACTTCACGAGGTTCATTTAATTTATTTGGATTAATATGTTTATGTCTCTCAATTAACATAGATAGAAATATTTCACTATATCTTTCAAATTTTTCACTTAATTCTAAATCCATATGAAATTCATTAGGTTTGTTAGGGTCTGGATTTTCACAGAAGCGTGAAGCAAACTCAATAACTCTAATTCTTCTCCATGTTCCACCATCATCACTAGGAATTTCTGGTAATTCATTACAAGCTAAAATCATTTTAAATTGTGGCTTAAATTCATATGGATCTTTATATAAACCTCTTGTTAAAATTCTATCATTTCCTGATAATTCTTTCATAAATCCAATATTAATTTTATCATTTTCACTTGGTTCTTGCAAAATAGCAAATCTTCTTCCTTTAGTTCTTTCAATTTCACCTTGTGCTGAATTTGAAGCAGCTCTTTTTTGTGTTAATAGAGCAATTGGGAGTGTTGCATAATAATCTCCAACAGTTTTTTGTATTAAATCTAATAATCTACTTTTGCCATTACTTCCTTGTCCTGTAAAAATATAAAACCGTTCTTGTGCAATACTACCATCAATAGCACAAGCTAGAATATCTAAAACATAATTCTTTAAATTTTCATTAACGAATAATTTAGAAAAGAATTCATTAATTTCTTCAATTTCTGGATAACTAATATTATAAGGAATATAAGATTTATTTGTTGTTAATGAAATATAATCATCTGGCATACCTTCTCTAAATAAATGCATTTTTAGGTCATAAACACCATTTTCAAACCCTAAAAGATGAGGGCGATTATCTAATAATTCTTCAAATTTTTCATCAATAAATAAACACTTACATTCTTTCATAACAGAATCTTTAAACCCTGAGTTTTTCAGTCTTAATGCTATTTTTTGTGCTTGTGTTCCTTTCTTATCATAAATTCCACGCAATCCTTCATCAGAAGAAGTATGCATCAGTTGATTAAAATAAATTGCTCTTTCATTAAATTTTCTGCAAATATCATCACTTAATGCTTTTCTTAAATTCAAACCTTCACGAGTTTTAACCCATCTATGCGTTTTTCTGTCATATTTATACCAACTATCTTTATTAATAGCTTTATATTCGCCTTTATAAATAGCTTGAACGACTTTTGCAATATCATAATGTGCTCCTTCAGAACCAATAGCAATATCAATTAAAGGTAATACAGAATTATCAATAATTTCATTATAACGCTGAATATTATCTTGTTTAGCCCACCATCTTAAAGTTCCCATACCTAAATGGTCTTTTCTCATTTTATCCCATAATTGTTGACATTCACCTTCAATATAACTACTACTTATTTTTGAAAATTCAATCCAAGAATTTAAAAGTCTGTAATCAATATTTCTTAAAACCCAACCTAAAGTAATCCAATCATCATATTTTTCAGCTCTTCCATGTGCTAAACATTCAATAACAAGTTCTTTTGCTAATATATATTCATCATCATTCGTATAATTTTTAGTAACTGCAATAACCTTATTCATAAGAATGTTATTATCCAATTTTTCTTTTTGTTTTCTATCCATTAAAGGTAATACATGCTTAACATATTCATTTACTTCATCAATAAATTCACTTTTAATACTATTTTCAGGTTTTGATGAATTTCTCATTGAAAATAATTTAATATAATCAATTTCATCTTTTGCAGTTATAATATAATCTTGCAATTTTGCATTATTATTCTTATAATCATAAATTTTTGATACTCTATAAGTTTCACAATCTGGTTTTTTACTACCATACATTTGCCAACAATTAGCAGAAATAATAGCTTTATCAATAATTTCTTCATATATACAGCAAATATCAGGAATATTAAATATATCCTGTGCTATATCTAAAATCTTTTTTCTAATAAAATGTTGAGTATTATTATTTGCAATAATATATGGAAAAATTATATGAATACCATCTTTAATTTTATTTCTGAATTCAGATGGATTTGGTTTTTCCATAACATAAGCTATATTTGCTTCTTCTGGAACATCAATATATGTATTAATTATTTTAAAATAACAATTAATAATATTTAAAATATTTTCATCTGTATATTTTCTTTTTATTGAAATAGAACCATCATTATTAATATCAGGGCTGAATCTAAAATCTAAATCAACACGAATTGGACTCGGATCTATCGGTTTTTCTGTTAAGAACATAGAAACACCATTCGTGATTGCTAATGCATATAAATTTAAAAAGTCATCATATTTATCTTCAGGTATAAATAATGATACTCTTGGATTTCCTATACTTGTATTCGTATATGGTTTGCCTTTTTCTGATTTGTATTTATTAATGAAAGCTCTTAAATCATTTTTAGTTGTCATATTATTATAATTAAAATATATATTTAAATATTAATCAATTTTTATTTTTAAATATTTCTTTATATCTAATAATAATTAAAAAAAAGTTTAATAAAAATAGAAAAATATGTTTTGTAGCCCTACAGTATCAAAAACGAAAAAGGCATTTTGTTATAGTAAATCTTCTTTATTAAAAATTATTAAAGCATGGAATGTTATTAATCCAAGTAAGAAAATTATAATAAATGAAGATGATAATTTAACAACTATTATAAATAAAATTGATGAAAAAATGGAATTAATTTCACATAAAAAAAAAGCTTATTGGTCTTGGATTGACATAATTAAAAATTTAGCATATAAAATGAATCAATTTAAAATATTTGATGAAATGAAAAGTATTGAAAAAAACGATTTAAGACCATCTCAACCAAAAGAATGGATTAAAAATCCTACAGAATGGTTATCTAATTTTGATATAGAAAAAGTATTACATCAATATGATAGAATTCCAGAAAATAATTATAAATTTTTAGGTGTTTATTCTATAGATTTTGGATTAACTGCAAAAAAATTATTAGATATTAAACCTATTTTAAAAAATAATGTTAAATATATTGGTTTCATAACTAATTTATCTAAATCAAATGAACCAGGAACACATTGGACTTCAAGTTTTTTTGTATTAGACCCATCTTTACCATCTTATGGTGGTTATTATTATGATAGTACAGCCCATGATATTCCAAGTGATTTAAGAATAGTTTTTAAAAATATTAAAATTCAATGTGAAAAAATATTTAAAAAACCTTTTAAAATTTATACAAGTAAAATTATTCATCAAAGAAGTAATACAGAATGCGGAATGTTCGCAATTGCATTTCAAACAAGATGGATATTAAAATTAAAAAAAAATAAAAATACAACTTTTATAGATATAATTAAATATTCTGGTTATACTGATAAAGTTATGAAATATTTACGATATAAATTTTTTCGACCAAATATTAATTATTTAAAAACTATTCAAAAAACATAAATTAAATGGATAAAGAAAATTTATATTTAGCTTCTCTAAAAATGTTAAATGATAAATTTAATATAAAAAATTATTCTAAAGAAATATTTAATTTTATTTATGAAAAAAATTATAGAAATATAACAATAGTTAATAATGAAATTAATAAAAAAATTTTAATTGAAATTAAAAATTCATTTTTATCTAAAGATGCTAATGTCAATGCAAATGTTAATGATAATGTCAATGCAAATGTTAATGATAATGCAAATGTCAATGATAATGCCAATGTCAATGCTAATGCAAATGTCAATGCAAATGTCAATGCCAATGTCAATGCTAATGTAAATGTCAATGCAAATGTCAATGATAATATAACAGAAGATTTTGATTATAAAATAAAGGAACTTGAAAATATACGCTCAACTATGAATAATATTCAACCATCTTTATTACAATCAACAATTAAACAACAGACTTTTGTTAATTTAACAGATAAACAAAATTCAATAATACCACAACAAATACCAATTATACAAACTGAAAAACCATTAAATAATTTTAAAACATTTATCATAAATGCAACAAAAAATAATTTTAAAATAACATCATCAATAGATACAAAAACAAATTATATATATCCTTGTAAATTATGTATTCCATCAAATATTAAAAATCAATCACCATATTTAATTTTAGCTATAAATGATGGAGTTAAAAATATTAATTATACTTTTACACCATCAATTTGTAATAATATATGGGATATTTGGGTACCAACTATTGATAATTATATAGATATAAGTTTAAATAATAATATATGGAATATAAATATAATTGATTATCTTGGAATTAATTTAGATTTCAGTTGTTTTTATTTTAATATTAATAGTGTTTTAGAAAATACAACAAATGAAACATTTACAATAACTGTTGATAATTCTTATCAATTTAATATAAATGATAAAATAAAAATAATTCAAGAAAATAATTTAATTAGTGATAATAAAATTATTAATAAAATAACTGATAATAAAAATTTATTAATAATTAAAAAAAATAATATGTTAATAGATAATTTTATAAATGCTAAAATTTTTAATTATAACAATCAATTCTCATTAATTTTTAAATATATATCTAAATAATAATTGTAAATACAACTATAAAAATTAAAACAATCATTGTTAATATATCAAGTTTATATTTCAACTTAATTTTTTGATTTTTAGATAATCTTGTAGGGTCAGGATCAGTATTTAAGTTAATTATTAATAAATAAACAATATAACCAATAATTATTTTTAAAATTACATGTGTATAAATATTTGATGAATTTATATGCATATTTAAATAATTGAATAGTATTCTCAATTTAAATGCATCAACATTTATTATAAGTAAAAGAATAACAAAAATTATAATATAAGTTATTATATAATAATATAAAGCATTAACTATTCCAAAAATAACATTATTATCTATAAAATAATAAGTTATATATAAAGAAGCTAATCTAAGTAAAAATATAACTATAATAAATATAATTTTATCATTAAAAGTTAATGCAAGTTCAATTTCAGGGTCTAAGTCATTTTCCAATACATCATCATAAAATTTATTATCTGCTATTTCTGGAATAGTTTTTTTCAAATCATTATTATAATTATTTAACATTTTTTCAAATAAATTATCACCATTATCATCTATAAAATCTCCTGTTGCAATTTCTCTATCAATATTATTAGAAATAATAGAATTTGTTTTTAATTTTTTAACATCTTTAATAATATCTTCAAGTTTATTTTTAATATTTGTTTCTTTAGCTTTTGTTGCATCATCTTTATTATTTTCAAGTAACTCATCTATTTTTTTATTTTTAAATTTTCCTCCACCTTCTATTTTAGGTTCTCTATCTCTATCTCTATCTCTATCTCTATCTCTATCTCTATCTCTATCTCTATCTCTATCATTACCCCTATTATTTTTTAAGTTATTATCTCTATGAGCTTGTTCTGATTTTTCTATAGATTTTGATAATATATCATATTTTTCTAAATTTTCTTGCAATATTTCAATATAAGTATCAATAAATTGTTTATATTCTGAAATATATTTTTTAATATCATCTGTTATTTTATTTTCATCATTATCTTCTTTATTTATTTCTTTTTTATAAAAATGACTGATAATTTTTTGTACAACTTTATTAGATTTATGTTTTTCTAATAAAACTAAATATTCTTTTAAAACTTCTAAATCTTTTTCTATTTTTTTTGTATTATATATATCATCATTTATTTTTCTTTTATCATCTCCTCCTTTTTCAACAAAAATATTATAATTCTTTAATTCTTTTATTATTTTAAGTTTATTAATTTTTATTGCAGAAACTAATTCTGCTATTTTAGTTAAAAAATTTGCATCTGTTATAGATGGTAATATATCTGCATAATTATCATCTGATATATAACCATAATCTTTATTATCAGCACCTTCTTTTTTATGTTTAGGAATTTTTAAAAATTCTTGTAATTTTGTTGATGTTTTGGTTCTTAAGTCTTCAAGATTTAAATCTTGAAGATTTTTTTTAAATTTTTTTAAAAAATCTAATTTTTCAACTATTTCGTCAATATCATGTTCTTCTGCTAGTTGCAAATTAGTTTCAATATTAGAAGAATTACCATCAGAACCACCTATTAATTTGTTTTTACAAACCATTTGTGTTAATTCAACTGCTCTAATATTTACCACATATTTTTCTATTTTTTCTAAATAAATATCAGTTTTTGATAATTCTTTTAATATTGGAATGAAAAAACTATACATTAGCTCAATTATTTCTTTTTTTTCATTTAAATTATTTAATACACAAACCTCATATATAATAACACATAAATTTTGTAAAAAAATATAAAAATTTATATCTAATTCTTGATTATTGTTTTTAAATAATTCTGTTATAAAATTAATATCTATTGATATTTTTGATTTTAATTTATTTATATAAGAATTTTCATTAAAATTTAATAAGTAATATATAAAACCACTTAAATCATATTTATTTGATAATTTTATTTGCATTGAAACTATTATGATTTTTAAAAAATTTATTAAATTTTCTGAATTAATAATTATGTTTTTATATTTTTTTAATGTGTCATTGTTATTGTCATTGCTAATTATTTCCAAATATTCTTTAGTTTTATGTTCAATATGATATTTAATATATATAAATAAATATATTAATGTTGAATAATCATATAAATTTATTTTTTCATAATATAAAGAAGCACATAAATAAATAGCATAATTTATTGCAAATAATAATTTATAATATTTTTTATTAATAACAACATTAAAAATCTGTAATTTAGGTTTATGTTTTGATACTAATGAAAAATTATATGCATTATAATCAATTAAAGGAATATTAAAATCGGTAATTTTATCTATAAAAGATAAAATTTGATGATTTATATAAAATTTAAATCTTGAATCTTTTTTCAAATTTAAGTCTAAATAACTAAAATCTTCTGTTAATATTAATAATATTTTATTGATTTTTACATTTTTTTCATCCAAAATACATTTATATAATTCTTCTTCTATTTCAGTTGCAAATATATAAACATCTATATCTTCTTCTCCTATTTCAAAAATATATGGATGATTTTTAATTATATTTGTTAAACTACTTGGAACTTTATATAAAGTTCCATTTATTTTTAATGAAATTTCATTTGATGATGTTAATAATTTTAAGATTATATATGCATTAATTTGATATAAACCTTTTAATTCAATCTCATTTTTACAAGTTTCAAGATAATTAAATTTATTTTTATTTATTATACATTCATTTTTGCATTTATTATAATAATAAATAAATTTAATCAAATATTCTATTTCAGGTTTTAAATAATCATTTGAATTTGATATTTTTACTGTTAATTTTTGATGTAAAAAATTACAAATATAATGAATAAATTCTTCTTCATTAAATAAATCAGTTAATTCATCTATGATATCATCGTATTTTTTGTTTATTTTAATTAATGTTTCATTTATTTTTAAAGTAAATTTTAAATCTTTTTTTGTAATATTAATAAAGAAAGGATATAAAAAATTTATAAATAAATAATAAGTTTTATGAACTTTATCTGTATAATAATTTTGAATTATACTATCAATTTCATAAAAAGTTTTAATATATTCATCAAATAATTTATAAATATTATTAAATATTTTTATTATTAATGAATTAATTTGTAGTAAAATTTGTTGAGAATAAATATTATTTTTTATAATAAGTATAAGATCATCTAATAATTTATGTTCTATACTATTTTTAAAATAAAAACTATATGCATTAAAAAATAAATAAAAAAAATAAATTGTATAATTTTCTTTATTATCAAAAATATTCTTAAAAATTAAATAACCATCTTTGAAACTTATACAATTATAATATAATTTATATATTTCTATAAATGAAATAAAACAATATTCATTATTTCCTTCTCCACCTTTAA